>Ga0265338_10002733_pt1 | contig 25888 bp, 24 predicted proteins | sample 42126metaG_FD_193579 | JGI IMG/M metagenome (GOLD analysis project Ga0265338, IMG submission 193579) | Rhizosphere microbial communities from Carex aquatilis grown in University of Washington, Seatle, WA, United States - 4-21-26 metaG | ecosystem: Host-associated > Plants > Roots > Rhizosphere...
CGATGCTCCGCTACCACTGACATAACGGCCCTGGGCACTACTGAGGCAGGCAGCACTGAGATGACGGGACGGCGCAGGCGATGACGGGGCGACAGGGGCGATGACGGCGCACCAGCCGGCGGCCGCGGCACGCATGATCACCGCCGCCGACGACCTCGATCCCGCGATGATCCGTGACGTCGCCGCCGGGCAGCCCGTGCGGATCGCGCCCGGGCTGCTGAGCCAGGTTCAGCAGTCTTGCGCGGCGGCCCGGGAGGTGCTGCGCGGCGAGGACGCGGTGTACGGCGTGAACACCGGGATGGGCGCGCTCGCCGGTGTCCGCCTCACCCCGCAGCAGCAGCGCTCGCACCAGCGCAACCTGCTGCTGGCCCGGGCCACCGGAGGGCCACCCTGGCTGGACGCCGCCGATACCCGGGCCCTGTTCGCGGTCCGGCTGCGCACCTTCCTGTCCGGCGACGCCGGGGTCTCCGGTGAGCTGTGCCAGCGGCTGGTGGACTTCCTCGGCGCGGGCATCGTCCCGGCCGTGCCGCGCACCGGCGTGGGCAGCGCTGGTGAGATCATCCCGCTGGCCCACGCGTTCGGGCCGCTGGCCGGGATCGGGCCGGTACTCGGGTCAGCGGGGCAGACCAGGCCGGCCCGGGAGGCGCTGCGCGAGCATGGGCTGGCGGAGTTTCCGCTTGGTCCCAAGGAAGGGATCGCGCTGCTGGCCGGGATCCCCGGAGCGACCGCGCTGTGCCTGCGACGCTGCGCCGAGGCCGTGGCGCTGGAGTCCCGGATGGAGGCGGCCGCGGCTCTGTCCATCACGGCCGCGGCGGCGCCGCACGACCCTTACCTGGACCCATGCGCGCGCGGTGATGAGATCCTCGGCCAGGTGCTGGGCCGGCTCCGCCGCACCATCGGCGACGCCGCGGAGCAGCGCGGCACACAGGCGCCGGTCTCGTTCCGGGTGGCCGGCCCGGTGCTCACCCACCTGCTGCGGTCCGCTGACGGGCTCACCGCCGCGACAACGCGCGCGCTGACCGGGGTGACTGACTCACCAGCCTTCCTTGATGGGCGGTTTGTCGGCACCGCGGGATTCCATGGGATCGACCTGTCGGCCCACTGTGACCAGCTGACGGCGGCGCTCACGCATGCCTGCGAGGTGTCAGCCGCGCGGGTCCACCGGCTGCTTGACCCGCAGGTGACCGGCCTCCCGGCGCAGTTGGCCGCGGTACCGGGGCCGGACACCGGCCTGGTCACCGTGCACAAGCGGGCGGCCGGCGAGGTTCATGCCATGCGCCGGCTGGCCATCCCGGCCGCGACCGGGCTGATCGAGACCTCGGGCGGTCAGGAGGATGTCCAGTCCTTCGCCTGGGAGGCCGCCGAGGCGCTGCGACAGGCGCTGGCCCACGCCCAGGTGGTCACGGCCTGCGAGCTGCTCACCGCTCATCAGGCGATCAGGCTGTCCGGCCGCGCTGCCCCGGCCGGATGCCGCCGGGTGCTCGGCTGGCTGGCCGGGATCATTGATCCGATCGACGCCGACCGCCCCTTCGGCGAGGACATCGAGCGCCTCCGGCGGGCCGGCTGGCCGGCTGGCTGAGCCGGCCGCCTGCCTGCAGCCGGCCGGTGATCCGGGGCATACCATGGACTTTCCCGCGGAGGAGGTTGCGTGTCGCTTGCCACGGTCAGAAATCCAGATGGCACCAGCGCAGAAAAACCTGGCCCGCCGGACACCGGCCTGGCTAACGGAGGCCTGGGGAGTGCCGGGCTCAAGCCAGGCTGGGGGGTAAGCCCGGAGCGGCAGCAGGCGGTCATCGAGACGCTGCATGACATGGTGCCGCGGGCCGGCCGGCTGTCACCAGCCCAGCTGCGGGCGATCACCGTGCAGCTCGCCGCGCGGCCGGAGCTGTGGGCCGACCTCGTCGTGCACGACCCCGATGTGCGCTGGTACCTGCCGCTGCACCGGTCGAACGCCTGCGATGTCTGGCTGCTGGCCTGGGAGCGCGGCCAGGACACGGACTGGCACGATCATGGCGGGTCATCCGGGTCGTTCGCGGTGGCCGAGGGCAGCCTGATCGAGCAGTACCGGGTACCGAGCGGACGGCGGCTCGGCCGCAGGCGCCTGCTCACCGGCGAGGCGGTGGCGTTCGGTCCTGGGCACGTTCACGATGTGGCGCACGGCGGCGACGGCTCGGCCACCAGCATCCACGCCTACTCCCCGCCGCTGGTGGCGATGACCTACTACACCGGCACCGACTACGGCCTGATCGCCAGGGAGACAGTCGCGATCGACGGCCCGGAAGGTGCCCGCGGCCGGGGCGGTGCGGACACGGCCCTGGCCGATGCCACCGCGTCGGCGGCCGAGCTCACCTCCGACGCGCTGCCGGTCGGCGCCCCAGGCATCGACGAGCTGGTCGCCGAGGCTCGCAGCGGCCTGCACCGGCTCCGGCCGGAAGCGACCCTGGCCGCCCTCACCGACGGGGCGGTGCTCGTCGACATCCGGCCGCTTGAGCAGCGGATCGTGGAGGGCGAGGTGCCCGGGGCGATCATCATCGGCCGCAACGTGCTGGAATGGCGGCTTGACCCGCGCAGCGAGGCCCGGATCCCGGCGCTGGCCCGCGCTGATTCGCGCATCATCGTGATGTGCTCGGAGAGCTACGCGTCCTCGCTGGCCGCCGCGACCCTGCGGCGGATCGGGCTGCGTGAGGCGACCGACCTCGAAGGCGGCTTCCAGGCATGGAAAGCGGCTGGCCTGCCCACCCGCCCGGCCCAATCGCTTGGCTGAGCATCCAGATCCAAGGAATCCGCCGATGACCGTTGCTGGCCACCCGCAGGGTGAAGCACACGGGCACGAGCACCGCGATGTGTCCGGCGGCTGGCTGCGGCCCGCTGTTTTCGGGGCCATGGACGGGCTGGTCACCAACGTGTCGCTGATCGCCGGGGTCGGCGGCGGCGGCGGCTCGCCGCACACCCTGATCCTGACCGGCCTGGCCGGGCTCGCGGCCGGGGCGTTCTCCATGGCGGCCGGGGAGTACGTCTCGGTCTCGTCGCAGAACGAGCTGGTCGCCTCGGAGGTCAGTAAAGAGCGTTACGAGCTGGAGAACAACCCGGACTCCGAGCGCCGCGAGCTGGCCGCCCTGTTCCGCAGCCGCGGGGTGGACGCGGACCTCGCGAAAAAGGTGGCCGGGCAGATCTCCGAGCACCCGGAGCAGGCGCTCACCGTGCACGTCCGCGAGGAGCTCGGGGTCGATCACGAGGAACTGCCTTCGCCGTACACGGCGGCGGGCGCCTCGCTGGTCACCTTCGCCGTGGGGGCGCTGATCCCGCTGCTCCCGTACCTGGTGGGCGTCAATTCGCTCGCCCTCGCGCTCGGCCTCGCCGCCATCGCGGCCTTCATCGGCGGCGGGCTGGTGTCCCGGCTGACCAACCGGCCGTTCCTGCGCGGGGCGCTGCGCCAGCTGATCCTGGGTGCTGTCGCGGCCGGATTCACCTACGCCATCGGCACCCTGGTCGGCCACATCGCCCCCTGACGCCCGGTGCGCAGCGGGCCGCGCGAGGCCCCCCATCAGGTCGAATCGCCCGTGCGGCTGGAAGTGAGGGTGCCGGTGACTGCCGACATCAGCCTGGTGTGGCCGGCCGAAATGACTGACGAGCTGGCCGCCCGGTCACACGCGCTGATCGGGCTCGTCGCTGGCCTGGGCGGCGCCATCGGCTGGATGACCCCGCCGCCGCGGGCCGAGACCGACGACTGGCTGGCGAGCGTGATCGCCCTGACCACGTCGGGCGACGGTGCGCTGTGCACGGCCTGGCGCGCGGGGCATCTCCTGGCCATGGGCCTGTGGCGGCGGGACCAGGCGCCCTATTTCCGGCACCTGGCTGAGCTGGCCAAGATCATGGTCGGCCCGCGGGCGCGCGGCGGCCGGCTGGGCCTCACCGTGACCCGGGCCCTGGTCGCCGACGCCAGCCGAGCGGGGATCGAGACCCTGCACCTCGGTGTCCGCGGCAACAATCACCTGGCGATCCAGTTGTACGAGGAGGCCGGGTTCGTGGAATGGGGCCGGCTCCCCGACGTCATCGAAGTCGGCGACGAGCGCTTCGATGAGGTGCGGATGTATCTCAAACTGAGCAGGCCCGCGCAGCTCGTCCTGCGCGGCAGTTCGCCGGCCGGTCCAGGGTCCTCACCGGCGAGGCGCCCGCCGATCTGAGACCAGCCGGAACCTGGCGACGCAAAAACGCCGCCGACCCGGTGGCCGTGCACAAAGAGCATCACGTTCCGCGAGAGACTATGCCGATGACCGGTCGCACGCTGCACACACGACTGACCCGCCGCGGCGCCCTCCGGGTACCCGAGATCACGATCTATTTCTGGGTGGTCAAGGCCCTGTCCACGGCCATGGGCGAAGCAACGTCCGACTACCTGGTGCACGCCCTCGGCCCGGTACCGGCCGTCCTCCTCGGCTTCACCTGCTTCACCGGCGCGCTGGTGCTGCAGTTCTCCGTGCACCGCTATATAGCGTGGACATACTGGCTGGCGGTGGTCATGGTGGGGGTGTTCGGCACCATGGCGGCCGACGTCCTGCACGTCGGCCTGGGTGTCCCGTACGTCGCGTCGAGCATTCTCTACGGCGTCGTGCTGCTGGCCGTGTTCGCCAGCTGGCAGAAGACCGAGCAGACGCTGTCGATCCACAGCGTCGACACCGTTCGCCGTGAGGCGTTCTACTGGGCCGCGGTGGTAGCGACCTTCGCCCTGGGCACAGCGTTCGGTGACATGACCGCGATCACGTTCCACCTGGGGTACCTCGCCTCAGGCTTGCTCTTCGCCGCGGCGATCGCTGTTCCGGCCATCGGGTTCTGGCGGTTCGGCTGGAATCCGGTCTTCTCCTTCTGGTTCGGCTACGTGGCGACCAGGCCGCTCGGCGCGTCATTCGCCGACTGGATGGGCAAACCCACGGACGTGGGGGGCCTCGGCTGGGGCGCGGGGCAGGTGGCCCTGGTCCTGACGCTCCTCATCGCCTGCCTGGTCAGCTATCTGGCGATTACCCGCCGGGACGTGCAGCGGGTCCATCACATGCACCGGGCCGGCACCGGGGCACGCCGGGAGGCGGGCCGGCCGGCCGCCCGGCCCGCGCCCGACGATCTCAGCTGACGGCCTGGGGACAGCGGGATTCCGCACCGGGCAGAATCGGCAGAACGCTGGCCCACTCCCGCCGGACCCGCCAGCGCTGCCCCAGCAGGCCATAGACCGGCCCGGTGATCATGCCGCCGACGATCACTCGCTCCTCTGAGCGCAGCAACCCGAGGATCGCGCCCCACCGCGGTGAACCTGCCAGCAGGCTGAGCGCCCAGGCGGCTACCAGGCTTCCAGGCCGAACGAGTCGTCCTCGTGGCTGCCGGGGGTGGACAGCAGTTCCAGGTCAGACTCGACCATCATGGCGATCAGCTCGTCAAAGCCGATCTTCGGCTCCCAGCCGAGCCGCTCGGCGGCCTGGGACGGGTCCGCGCACAGTTGGTCCACCTCGGCAGGCCGGACGAAGGCGGCATCGCAGACCACGTGCTCCCGCCAGTCGAGCCCGGCCACCCCGAACGCCCGCACGACGAGTTCCTCCACGGTATGCGTGACGCCGGTGCCGACCACGAAATCGTCCGGCTCGCTTTGCGCCAGCATCAGCTGCATGGCCCGCACGTAGTCGCCCGCGAATCCCCAGTCCCGGCTGGCCCACAGGGTGCCGAGCCGCAGCTGCCGCTCATAGCCGAGCTTGATCCGGGCCACGCCAAGCGACACCTTGCGGCTGACGAACTCGGCGCCCCGGCGCGGCGACTCGTGATTGAACAAGATCCCGGAGACGGCGTACATGCCGTAGGACTCGCGGTAGTTCTGGGTGAGGAAGTGCCCGTACGCCTTGGCCACGCCGTACGGGCTGCGGGGATGGAACGGGGTGCGTTCCGTCTGCGGGGATTCGCGCACCTTGCCGAACATCTCCGAGGACGACGCCTGGTAGAACCGGATCTGGCCGCCGCCGGGCGTGCGTGAGCCACTGATCCCGCTGCACACCCGGATCGCCTCCAGCACGCGCAGCACGCCCAGGCCGGTCACCTCGCCGGTGAGTTCCGCCTGCTGCCAGGACATCGGCACGTAGGAGATCGCGGCCAGGTTGTAAACCTCATCGGGCTGGACGCGCTCGACGGCGGAGATCAGGCTGCCCTGGTCGAGCAGGTCGCCGCGGACCAGCCGGACATCCCCGAGCAGCTCGCGGACCCGCCGGACCCGGGGATTGGACTGGCCCCGGACCAGTCCCCAGACCTCATAGCCGAGCCCCACGAGATGTTCGGCTAGGTAGGAGCCGTCCTGCCCGGTGATCCCAGTGATCAGTGCACGCCTCGTCAGCGGAATCTCCGTCCGTCCTCGCGAATCACGTATCGCCCGGTCATATGCGGCCACGTCGTGCGAAATCAAGGTACGTCGCCGCAGCTTACCGAGCATTGCCGGGCTGCTGCCCAGCCCGGGATGCAGGCGGCGGGCCGGCCCGGTCGCCGCGCTGGTGGGAGTGCCGGCCCGGGCGCTTTCCCCGGTGCCCAGCATCCCCCGTACCCGATGGTAATGTTCGCTGCCTAACAGGCCACGCGGGCAGGCATCGGCACTCAGAATGGCCGGCCGCGGACGAGGAGGCTGACCTGCGTGATGACCACGGACCGCCCGCTCCGGGTCGCGCTGCTCTCCTACCGCAGCAAGCCGCACTGCGGCGGCCAGGGCATCTACCTCCGCCATCTGTCCCGCGAACTGGCCGCACTCGGCCACCATGTCGAGGTCTTCTCCGGCCAGCCCTACCCCGAGCTTGAACCCGGGCCGGTGCTGCACCCGGTGCCGAGCCTCGACCTGTACCGGGACGAGGACCCGTTCCGGTGGCCGCGCCCGTCGGAGTACCGCGACTGGATCGACGCGCTGGAATTCACCCTCATGCGCACTGGCGCGTTCCCCGAGCCGCTCACGTTCAGCCTGCGCGCGCTGCGCATCATGCGGGCCCGCCGCGCCGACTTCGACCTCGTGCACGACAACCAGGTGCTCGCCTACGGGATGCTCGGCCTGGCCAGCGCCGGGCTGCCCCTGGTGACCAGCATCCACCACCCGATCAGCGTGGACCGGCGGATCGAACTGGCCGCCGCCACGGGCCTGTCCAAGCTGGCCAAGTGGCGCTGGTACAGCTTCGTCCGGATGCAGGCCCGGGTCGCCCGCCGGGTCGGGCCGATCCTGACCGCCTCGCAGTCCTCCCGGGCCGACATCTGCCGCGACTTCAAGGTGGCGCCGGACAGCGTCCATGTGATCCCGCTCGGCGTGGACACCCGCCTGTTCCACCCCCGTCCCGCGCCCCGGGTGCCGGGCCGGATCGTCGCGGTGGCCAGCGCCGACTCCCCGCTGAAGGGCGTGGCCACGCTGTTGCAGGCGTTCGGGAAAATTACCGCCGAACGCGACGCGCAGCTGATCGTGGTCGGCAAGCCGGCGCCGGGCGGCCCCACCGACCGGCTGGCCACCGACCTCGCCCTCGGCGACCGGGTTCGGTTCGTGCATGGGATCAGTGACAGCGAACTCGCCGACCTGACCGCGAGCGCCGAGATCGCCGTGGTCCCCTCGCTGTACGAGGGGTTCTCACTGCCGGCCGTGGAGCACATGGCGTCGGGGACTCCCCTGGTGGCCAGCGACACCGGCGCCCTGCCCGAGGTCACCGGCGATGCCGCCGTGCTCGTCACGCCGGGCGACGCCGAGGCACTCTTCACCGTGCTGGGCCGCCTGCTCGACTCGCCGGAGGAACGCGCCCGGCTGAGCGCCGCCGCCTGGCAGCGGGTTCAGGAGCGGTTCACCTGGAGCGCGGTCGCCCGCGCCACCGTCGAGCACTACCACCGCGCGATCGCCGACGCGCGGGCTGCCGCCCACCGTGCCGGGACCGGACGCTCCGTGCCGGAAGGGCCTGCGCCGGAGGGAGCCGGGCCCTGCTGACCATCGACTTCAATCGCCTGCCGGTCAGTTCTGGGGACCGGGTGCTGGACATGGGCTGCGGCGCGGGACGGCACGCGTTCGAGGCCCTGCGGCGCGGCGGCCGGGTGGTCGCCTTCGACGCGGACGGTGCCGAGCTGAAGCAGGTTGACGCGATGCTCGCGGCGATGCGGGAGGCAGGCGAGGCACCTCCGGGAGCCAGCGCGCGGGTCGTCCGCGGCGACGCCACCGCAATGCCGTTCGCCGACGGTGCTTTCGACCGGGTGATCGCGGCCGAGGTGCTTGAGCACATCCCCGGTGACCAGCAGGCGATGCGGGAAGTGGCGCGGGTGCTGCGGCCCGGCGGGATCGCCGCGGTCACCGTGCCCGCGTGGCTGCCGGAACGCATCTGCTGGAGCCTGTCCGACGACTATCACAACGTCCCGGGCGGGCACGTGCGCATCTACACCCGCGGCGAACTCGAAGCGAAACTCCGGTCGGCCGGGCTGCGCGTCGGCGGCCACCACCACGCGCACGGGCTGCACTCGCCCTACTGGTGGCTGAAATGCGCGGTCGGCGTGCACGACGACGATCATCCGCTGGCCAGCGCCTACCACAAGCTGCTGGTCTGGGACATCATGAAGCGGCCGGCGCTCACCCGGCTGGCGGAGCGGGCGCTCGACCCGGTGATCGGCAAGAGCCTGGTCATCTACGCGGAAAAACCGCTGGCTCCCAGCGCGGACCAGGTGGTGCGCCGACCGGAGCAGGCGTATGCCGCAGGCTGAGATCCCGGGCGGTGCCGTGCCGCCGCCCAGCCAGCCGGCCAGCCGACCGCCCAGCCCGCATTCCAGCCCGCCGACGGCGCCCCGCATTCCCGCGGTCCCCGGCATCCTGACCGCCGCTGAAATCCTGGCCACCGGCCAGCGCATCGCCGCCGGCCAGCAGCGAACCGGCGCTATCGGCTGGCCGGACGGGCACTGCGACGCGTGGAACCATGTCGAGTGCGCGATGGCGCTGAGCTCCTGCGGGCTCACCGGGGCGGCCCGGCGGGCCTATGACTGGCTGCGGGTCACCCAGCGCCCGGACGGCTCGTGGCCGAAGAAGACCGTCGGGGACGTGGTCACCGACAGCGCGGCGGAGAGCAACCAGGTCGCGTACGTGGCGGTGGGTACCTGGCATGAGTTCCTGGTCACCGGGGATGAGGATTTCGTCCGCCAGATGTGGCCCGTGGTACGCCGGGCGATCGAGTTCGCGCTCGGACTGCAGACGCCGCGCGGCGAGATCGTCTGGAAGCGGGCGGCCGATGGCGCGCTGGCCAGCTACGCGCTGCTGACCGGCTGCTCAAGCACGCACCAGAGCCTGCGCTGCGCCATCTCGCTGGCTGAGCACATGGGCGAGCCGCAGCCGGGCTGGGAACTGGCCGCTGACCGGCTCGGGCACGTGGTGGCCTGCCATCCCGAGGCGTTCGCCGACAAGAGCGAGTTCTCGATGGACTGGTACTACCCGGTGCTGGCCGGGCCGGTGCGCGGGCAGGCGGCAATGGAGCGTCTCGACGCGGGCTGGGCCGAGTTCGTCGTGCCGGACCTGGGCGTGCGCTGCGTCAGTGATCAGCCCTGGGTGACCGGCGCGGAGACGTGTGAGCTGGTGATGGCGCTCGACGCGCTCGGCGACCGGCCCCGTGCGCTGCGGCTCTACGAAGACATCCAGCATCTCAGAGATGCCGACGGCGCCTACTGGACGGGCTGGCAGTTCGACAACAACGCCCACTTCCCCGCCGAGCGGAGCAATTGGACCGCGGCGGCGATGATCCTGGCCGCCGATGCGCTGGCCGACGCGACCGGGGGGGCCGGGCTGTTCCGGGCGGCCGGCGCCGCCGCCGAGGCAGGTGAGCGGCTCAGCTACCCGGCCGATGCCGCCTGCGGCTGCGCATTCGGCCGCTCGGCACGCGCCCGGTGACTCGGCACGCGGCCGGTCACTCGGCACGCGGCCGGTCAGCCGATGCCGGTGCCAGTGCCAGTGCGCTCCAGCACGCGCAGCGACCCGTGGACGGCCCGCTCGGTGAACGCGCCCGACTTCAGGGCGCGCCGGTAGATCTCGTATGGCGGGCGGCCGCCGTCCGCCGGGTCAGGGAACACATCGTGGATGGCGAGCGCTCCGCCGGGCAGCACCCAGGGAGCCCACCCTTCGTAGTCGGCCTGCGCGGCGGCCTCCGTGTGCCCGCCGTCGATGAACAGCATGCCCAGCGGTGCCCGCCACAGCCGCGCCACGTCCGCCGACCTGCCCACCACCGCGATCACCACATCGTCCAGGCCCGCCTCCGCCATCGTGGCCCGGAACTGCGGCAGCGTGTCCAGCCGCCCGGTGCGCTGATCGACCAGGGACGGATCGTGGTACTCCCAGCCGGGCTGGTTCTCCTCCGATCCGTGGTGATGGTCCACTGTGACCACCACCTGGCCGGCCAGCCGCGCGGCGGCCGCCAGGTAGATCGTGGACTTCCCGCAGTAGGTCCCGACTTCCAGGACGGGACCCCGGTGCGCGTAGGCGGCGGCGGCCCGATGCAGGGCCAGGCCCTCGGCGGGCGGCATGAAGCCCTTAGCCGCCTCCGCTATCCGCTGCAGCCCGGCGGGCATCGACGCTGCCTGCGCCGGCACTATGCCCATCGGCAGTGTGTCGTTCACGTGTGTCCCGTTCTCCCCGGCGATGCCGGAGAATGCTCTACTACTGCTGGAATGGAGGAGGTTCCCCGATGAGGGTCACCGTCGATCACGATCTCTGCGAGGCCAACGGGATCTGTGCCGGCATCGCACCGGAGGTCTTCGATCTCGACGATGAGGACCATCTGCACATCCTGCTGCCCGAGGTGCCGGCCCCGCTGGCCGACGTGGCCAGGCGCGCGGTCGGGTCCTGCCCGAAGACCGCCCTGCGCCTCCAGGAGTGAACCTGCGCCGGTCGGAGCGAACCGGCCTGGCCCGGGGTGAGACGGCCTCAGCCCGGCGAGACCAGTGGTTCCTGTAGTTCGACACGGTTCCCGGCCGGATCATCCAGGAAGGCCTGACGACCCCGGCCCACGGTGACCGGCTCGGTGACGGCCAGGCCGCAGCCGCGCAGTTCCGCCACGGCGGCGTCCAGATCGGTGACGGCCAGGGCGAAGTGCTGGCCCAGCGAGGGCGGGACGTCAGCCTCGATGAGGTGCACCTGCTGGCCCCCCGCATCGAGCCACGCCCCGCCGAAACTGAAATCGGGGCGGTCGGTGCGCTCGGCCAGGCCGAGCACCCGGGTATAGAAGTCGAGTGCCGCGGGGACGTCGCTGACGTTGATGGAGACGTGGTGAAGCCCGGCTGGTCGCATGACCTCAGTGTCGCAGCCGTGCCGCCCGCGCCACCAGCCCCGAGGGTGGCCCCGACCAGCCGCGGGCCGGGAGGTGCCCAGCTCAGGATCAGCCGGCCAGCGGGTGGTGACCCGGCCGGGTAGCGGCGCCCAGCCCGGGGTCAGCCCGCCAGCGGGTTGGTGACCCGGCCGAGGAACAGCGGCAGGCCGGTCGCGGTCTCGGTGATCGCGAACAGGAACGGGCGATCCACGATCATCTCGACCGGAGGAGCGCCCGGTACCGCGAACCGGGCGGTGGCCACGACCAGGGCAGTCGCCGCGGCCGCCTCGGTGCCGTCCTCGTCCACGTCGATGTACGCCTTATGCGCCACCTGGCCGATCCACACCCGCTCGGCTGAGGTGATGCCGCTGAAGTCCGCCTCGCCGGTAAAGGCGAGTTCGGCGCCCAGCGTCTTCAGCGAACTCCCCAGGCTCGCCGCGGCGGTCACCTTGAATCCCGGCATCGAGAGCCTGACCTGCTGCGTTGTCACGCCCGCCAGCAGGCCCCGGACGCCTCCGTGCGCCAGCGCCTCCTCCAGCGGGGCGAGCGGCCCGTCCGGCAGGATCACCGCCATGGCAAGTTCCCGCCCGGCATACGGCAGGATCACCGCCTGGTAGCCGTCCCCGCGCCGGTAGCCGAGCCGGGTGGCCAGGCGCATCATGCGCACGGTGATCTCGGCGCCGCCGACCGGGTGGAAGGGCATGTCCGCGGTCGCTTCCCGGGAGAAGGGACGTGCCCACGCCGCCTTCAGGTACACGGCGTTGGCGAGCACCAGGCGGGTGGCCGCGTCGATGACGCCGCGGCCGAGCAGATCTTTGATCTTGCCGGCCGTCTGGTCGGCGATGGTCTCGTTGATCTCCAGCCTGGCCTGCTCGGCCGCGTGCCCGAAGTCCGCGCCGCGCACCTGCGCGGCGGCCATCCGGGCGAGCGCGTCGGTGAACTCCGGCAGCAGCGGCAGGCCGGCCTGCACCCACATGGTGTTCGGCGCGCGCACGGTGACGTCGCCGCTGCTCAGCCGGGCCAGCCCGGCGGACAGCAGCCGCAGGCCATCCGCCGCGGCCTGCGGGCCGGGCAGGTGCAGGGTCGCCGCGAGCTGCGCCGCCGTGTCGCCGCGCGCACCGAGCAGCGCCATCCGCAGCGCGGCCGAGATGCTCACCGGCGAGAAGATCATGTTCCCGGTCACGCCCGCCGCCAGCAGGCGGTACAGGTCCGCGCCGAAGGCGTCGTCGGCTTGCGCGGCCTGCTGGGCGTCCGCCAGCGCCGCGCCGGGGGGATCAGTCACGGCGCATTCCGCCCAGCCGGGCCAGCGCTTCGCGAAGCACCTCTTCTTTCTTACAGAACGCAAAGCGCACCTGAGTCCGGCCCGCCTCCTGGTCGTCGTAGAACACTGAACTCGGGATGGCGACAACACCGGCCCGGCGCGGCAGAGCGCGGCAGAATTCCATGCCGTCCTTCTCGCCCAGACGGCGGATGTCGGTGGTGACGAAATACGTGCCGGCCGGCCGGTACACCTCGAAACCTGCCGCGGCCAGGCCCGGGCACAGCAGGTCACGCTTGACGCGCAGGTCTGCGCTGATCGACGCGTAGTAGGCGTCGGGCAGCGCCAGCGCCTCGGCCACCGCGTACTGGAACGGGCCGCCGGTGACGTAGGTCAGGAACTGCTTCACGGTGCGGACCGCGGTCACCAGTTCCGGGGTCGCCGTCACCCAGCCGATTTTCCACCCGGTGAACGAGAACGTCTTCGCCGCCGAACTGATCGTCACGGTGCGTTCCCGCATGCCGGGCAGCGATCCGATGGGCAGGTGCTCCCCGTCGAAGACCATGTGCTCGTAGACCTCGTCGGAGATCACCAGCAGGTCGTGCTCGCAGGCCAGTTCAGCGATCCGGGCCAGTTCGGCGCGGTGCAGCACCATCCCGGTCGGGTTGTGCGGCGAGTTCAGCAGGATAAGCCGGGTGCGCGGGGTGATGGCGGCACGCAGCGCGTCCAGATCGGGCCGGAAACCGGGCGGCCGGAGGGTGACCGGCACCCGGGTGCCGCCGGCCATCGCGATGCACGCGGCATAGGAGTCGTAGTACGGCTCGAAGGCGATGGCCTCATCCCCGGGTTCCATCAGCGCGATCAGCGCGGCGGCGATCGCCTCGGTCGCGCCCGCGGTCACCAGCACCTCAGTGTCCGGGTCGACGTCCTGGCCGTAGAAACGCTTCTGGTGACCGGCCACCGCCCGGCGCAACTCGGGGATGCCGGGGCCGGGCGGGTACTGGTTGCCGCGCCCCTCCATGATCGCGGCGGCGGCCGCCGCGGCGATCTCGCGGGGCCCGTCGACATCCGGGAAGCCCTGGCCGAGGTTGACCGAGCCGGTGTCGGTGGCGAGGGCGGACATCTCCGCGAAGATCGTCGTGCCCATGTCAGCGAGCCGCCGGTTCAGCAATGGGCGGCTGCGCACTGGTTGGTCCACCCCGCCATGACATCACGTCATCACCCATCCGTCTGCGTCCTGGGCCGTTTGCGCGCGAGGGCTGGTTGCACCGCGAGGGCGGGCCGGGTCACCGGCTGGTTGCGGCGCGAGGGCTGGTTGGGCCGCGGGCCCGGCCGCGGCGGTGGTTTACGCTGCGGGCATGCGAGTCGCGCTGTGCCAGCTGCCGGTCAGCCCCGATCCGGTCATCAACCTCGGCCGGGTGCGCGAGGCACTGGCCACCGCAGCGCGGCAGGGGGCCGATCTCGCGGTCTTCCCAGAGGCGACCCAGGTCCGGTTCGGCAGCGACCTGCGGGCGGCGGCAGAAGCTGCTGACGGTCCGTTTGGTAAAGAATTGTCGGAAATGGCGGGGCGGGAACATGTCGCGCTCGTGGCGGGGGTGTTCGAGCCAGCGCCGGGCGGGCGGGTCTTCAACACCGCCGTCGCCTACGACGCCGCGGGGCAGCGGGTGGCGGCGTACCGCAAGATCCACTTGTTCGACTCACTCGGCCAGACTGAGTCCGATCTGGTCGCTGCGGGATCGGTGCCGGTCGTGGTGGATCTGGCCGGGCTCCGCATCGGCCTCATGACCTGCTACGACATCCGCTTCCCGGAACTCGCCCGGGCGCTGGTGGACCAGGGCGCGCACCTGCTGGTGGTGCCGGCCGCCTGGGCCGCCGGCCCGGTCAAGGAGGAGCACTGGGTCACGCTGGTGCGCGCCCGGGCCATCGAGAACACGGTGTGGGTGGCCGCGGCCGGCCAGGTTCCCGACCCGTCCTCGCCGCCGACCCGGGCCCCGACCGGGATCGGCCGGAGCATGCTGGTCGACCCGATGGGCACCGTCCGGATGGACCTCGGCCCAGACCCGGGAGTGGCGGTCGCCGAGCTGGACGACGCGCTCACCGCGCGGGTCAGGGCGATGCTGCCCTGCCTGGAGCATCGCCGGGCCGACGTGTTCGGCCCGGCCGCGGCGGTCGTGGCGGAGAGCTGACCGGCCGCCGCTTCGCGACTGGAACTCGCGGCGCGGGAGCGGCGAGCGGCGGCTAGGAGACCGGCACCCGGCCGGGACTGGCGTCGAGGACGGCGCTGCGCAGGCTCTCCATCTCCTCGTCGCTGACCCGCTCCAGGAAATGCTGCATGGTGACGCCCTCGTTGCCGCCGGACCGCAGAACCTCGGCCATCAGCCTGGCGTCGTGCTCCTCCCTGGCCTCGGCCGGCCAGTACCGCCACGCGCGCCCGTGCATCTCGCGGCACAGCACGCCCTTGCGGTGCAGGATGTTCATCACCGTCATCACGGTTGTGTAGGCCACAGAACGGCCGTAGCACATGCGCTCGCGGACCTCCCGGACCACGTACGGATGGTCGCCGTCCCACATGACGTCCATTATCGCGCTTTCGAGTTCGCCGAACTCGCGCACTTTCCGCCACCTCCCGGTTACCCAGACGCCAACCATGCTAAGCGCGTGCGGCGCCCCCGCCGATTGAGGCGATCAGCGGCGGGGGAGGAAATCGGCACCGCAATGACGATTTCCCTTCCTGGGTGCAGCCGCCGGCCTCAGGGCTGCGAGACGGAACGGGCGCGGCGATGCCGCCGCACCGCCCAGATCACCACCCCGGCCAGCACCGCCACCGCCAGCGCGATGGCCACTCCGGCGCCGACCCGGCGCTCGATGACCGCGTAGGCGGATCCGGCGGCGTAGCCAAGCAGGCAGTACCCGATCCCCCAGACGATGCCGCCCACCGCGTTGTAGACGAAGAAGGTGCGGTAGGACATCTGGGCCGTGCCGGCGAGCGCGGGCATCAGCGCCCGGAGCACCGCGACGAACCTGCCGATCAGCACCGCGGTGCCACCTCGGGTCCGCAGCATGACCTGTGCCCGCTCCACCCCGCCGGACACCCGGCGCAGAGCCCGCGCGCCCACCAGGCGGCCGCCGAGGCGCCGTCCTATCTCGTAGCCGACCAGCGGGCCTATCACCGCGGCGAGGACCACGACGAGCATCAGCAGGGGCAGCGAGACGCGGCCGCGGCTGGCCAGTACCCCGCCGAGGACGACGGCGGTCTCGCCCGGGACAACGAACCCGAGGAACACCGCGGTCTCCCCGAAAACGAGTGCCGCGATGGCCAGATAGGCGACCGGGCCGCTGAGATGGGCCAGGTCACTGGCGATTGAGCCCACCGGCCTACCTCTTTCCACTGCTCTCGGTCTCCCGGTGTGATGCTATGGGCCAACCGCCGCATGCCGCGCCTATCCTGCGGGCAACCGGCCTGCCATGATCTGCTGGAAGTCCGCTGTCCACTGCGATTTGCGTGGAGGGGAGGGTGATGCAATCTACTCCTCAAACGAGCTCTGAGGTCTCCCCCGACGGGGGATTCGTCCGCCAGCCGAACGCGTTCGTCGGCCGGATCACCTCGGACGGATCGAGCGGGTATCTCGCCGAACCTGGGCGCTATCAGCTGTACGCATCCCTGGCCGACCCATGGGCCCAGCGCACCCTGATCGTCCGGAGGCTGCTCGGGCTGGAACGGATCATCGGGGTCAGCCTGACCGACGCGATCAGCGATGAGCGGGGATGGCGGTTCCCGGCCAGCACCGGGGGGCGTGACCCGGTCACCGGCGCCCGCTTGCTGTCCGAGTTGTACCGGGTCAGTGACCCGAGCTACCAGGGCCGGTTCACTGTCCCCTTCATCTGGGACGTCCAGACCCAGCGCATCGTCACCAATGACTTCCCCCAGATCACCACCATGTTCGAGACCGAGTTCCGCGCCTTCCACCGGCCCGGGGCGCCCGACCTCTACCCCGTCGCCCAGCGCACCGAGATCGACGCGCTGAACACGCTGATCTACCACACGGTCGGCAACGGCGTGTACAAGGCGGGCCTGGCCGCCGGCCAGGCCGCCTACGAAGAGGCATTCGACGCCCTGTTCACCACGCTGAGCGCGCTGGAGGAACGACTGGGCCGCCGGCGGTTCCTGCTCGGGCCCAAGATCAGCGAGGCCGACGTGCGGCTGTATCCCACCCTGGCCCGGTTCGACGCGGTCTACCACACGCTCTACAAGTGCAATCTGCACCGGCTCATCGACTACCCGAGCCTGTGGGGCTACGCGCGGGACCTATACATGCTGCCGGGTTTCGGGGATACGACCGACTTCGATCAGATCAAGCGGCACTACTACCAGACCCAGGACTGGATCAACCCAACCCGCATCGTGCCCAAGGGCCCCTATGTGAACTGGCTCTCACCGCAGGACAGAGAGCGCCTTTCCGCGCGAGCATGACCTTATGGGCCCGGGCTCCGGGCCCATCTCCGGCGGTAGCCTGGTAGCCGGGCACCGAAAGTTAATCCAGCGTTGGAAGAGGGCGATGTCCGCCGTGTCTTCTGAGTCGCCGCGCGCGGGCGCGGATCTCGCCGAGGCAGAAAGCAAGCACTCCGGCGAAGGGACGGCTGCCGAGCATCCGTCCGACGGACCACCCGCGAGCAAGGATTTCGGGCCCAACGAGTGGCTTGTCGATGAGCTCTACCAGAGGTACCTGGCCGATCCCGGCTCAGTCGACATGGCCTGGTGGAACTTCTTCTCGGACTACCAGCCCCCAAAAGGGAGCACATCGCGCGGGGACGTACCTGCCGGTCCGGTCAGCCCCGGGCGGGCAACCGCGGCACCAGGTTCGCCAGCCAGCCCGGAGCCCACGGCCGCCACAACGCCCGCGGCCGCCGCGTCGGTAGCCGCCGGAGCGTCGGCCGACCTGACCCGGGGCAGCTCAGCGCCGGACGCGCCGTCGCCGGGCAGCGAGCCGGCTGGCGCTCAGCAGCCGGGCACAGCGCACCCGGGGAGTGCACAGCCGGCGGGTACCCAGCCGGGGGGCACGGCCAAGGAGGCCCAGGTTCCTGAGGCCGCCACCGTGGCCCGGTTGCGCGGCGCGGCCGCGCGGACGGCCACCAACATGACCGCCAGCCTGAGCGTGCCGACCGCCACCAGCGTGCGGTCCATCCCCGCCAAGCTGCTCATTGACAACCGCATCGTCATCAACAACCACCTGGGCCGGGGCCGGGGCGGGAAGGTCTCGTTCACGCACCTCATCGGCTACGCGGTGGTGCGGGCGCTGGTCTCGGCGGCGGAGATGAACAACTCCTACGCCGAACTGGATGGCAAGCCGGCCATCGTCTCGCCTGAGCATGTCAACCTGGGCCTGGCGATCGACGTGACCACCCGGGACGGATCGCGGCAGCTCTTGGTGCCCAGCATCAAAGCCGCGGAGTCGATGGACTTCCGCCAGTTCTGGATGGCTTACGAGGACGTGGTCCGCCGGGCCCGCAACGGCAGGCTGACGGTCGAGGATTTCGCGGGCACCACGATCAGCCTGACCAACCCGGGCACGATCGGCACTGAGCACTCGGTGCCGCGGCTGATGGCGGGCCAGGGCTGCATCGTGGGTGTCGGCGCGATGCAGTATCCGGCCGCTTACCAGGGCGCGGCCGACGAGACCATGACCAGGCTGGCCATCAGCAAGACGGTCACCCTGACCTCCAGCTATGACCACCGGATCATCCAGGGCGCGCAGTCCGGGGATTTCCTGCGCCGCATCCACGCGCTGCTGCTCGGCGAGGACGGCTTCTACGACGAGGTCTTCGAGGCGCTGCGGATTCCGTACGAGCCGGTGCGCTGGGTGCAGGACATCCCGGCCGGGCACGAGGACGACATCACCAAGTCCGCCCGGGTGCATGAGCTCATTCACGCCTACCGGGTCCGCGGGCACCTGCTCGCTGACACCGATCCCCTGGAGTACCGCCAGCGCAAGCATCCCGACCTGGACATCAACCAGCACGGGCTGACCCTGTGGGATCTGGAACGCGAGTTCGCGACCGGCGGCTTCGGCGGCAAGCCGCTGATGAAGCTGCGCGAGATCCTCGGCGTGCTCCGCGACTCCTACTGCCGCACCGTCGGCGTGGAGTACATGCATATGCAGGAGCCGGAGGAGCGCACCTGGCTGCAGGCCCGGGTGGAGCGGCCGCACGGCCGGGCCGACCATGACGAGCAAGTGCAGATCCTGTCCCGGCTGAACATCGCCGAAGCGTTCGAGATGTTCCTGCAGACGAAGTTCGTCGGGCAGCGCAGGTTCTCCCTGGAGGGCGCGGAGTCGCTGATCCCGCTGCTCGACGCGGTGCTCACTGAGGCGGCCGTGCACCACCTCGACGAGGCCTTCATCGGCATGGCGCACCGCGGCAGGCTGAACGTGCTCGCGAACATCGTCGGCAAGTCATACGCGCAGATCTTCGGCGAGTTCGAGGGGAACCTGGACCCGCGCAGCACGCACGGGTCCGGCGACGTGAAGTACCACCTGGGCGCGGAGGGGGTGTTCACGGCGTCCGACGGCTCGACCATCCCGACGTCGCTGGTCGCCAACCCCAGCCACCTGGAGGCGGTCGACCCCGTGCTGGAGGGGGTTGTCCGGGCGAAGCAGGACGTCATCGACATGGGCGAGCCAGGGTTCACGGTGCTGCCCGTGCTCCTGCATGGCGACGCCGCGTTCGCTGGCCAGGGCGTGGTGGCCGAGACCCTGAACCTGTCCCAGCTGCGTGGCTACCGGACCGGCGGGACCGTGCACATCGTGGTGAACAACCAGGTTGGCTTCACCACCGCGCCGGAGTACTCGCGGTCCAGTGTGTACTCCACCGACGTCGCGCGGATGATCCAGGCGCCGATCTTCCACGTCAACGGGGACGATCCCGAGGCTGTGGTGCGGGTCGGCAAGCTCGCCTTCGAATACCGGCAGGAATTCCGGAAAGACGTCGTCATCGACTTGATCTGCTACCGCAGACGGGGTCACAACGAGGCTGACAACCCCTCGTTCACCCAGCCGCTGATGTACGACATCATCGACGCCAAGAGGTCAACGCGGAAGATCTACACCGAGTCGCTGATCGGCCGCGGCGACATCACCCTGGAAGAGGCGGAGCAGGCGCTGCGGGATTACCAGCAGCAGCTTGAGCGAGCCTTCACCGAGACGCGGGAAGCGTCGAAGCGCCCCGCGGAGCCAGGCGCGGTGATCAGGCCCGAGGCCGTGGCGCCGGAGCCGATCGACCACGAGGGCACACCCACCCGCGTGCCCGAGGAGGCCATCAAGCGGATCGTGGATTCGCAGCTGAACCTGCCCGAAGGCTTCACGCCGCATCCCCGGCTGCAGCCATTGCTGCAGCGCCGGGCCACGATGGTCGCGGAGGGCGCGATCGACTGGGCCACCGGCGAGCTGCTCGCGTTCGGGTCCGTGCTGATGGACGGGCACGCGGTCCGGCTCGTTGGCCAGGACACCAGGCGCGGCACGTTCGGCCAGCGGCACGCGGTCCTGGTGGACCGGCACACCGCGGAGGAGTACACCCCGCTGCGGCAGTTCAATTCGGGCACCGCCAAGTTCTATGCCTATGACTCGCTGCTGTCAGAGTTCGCCGCGGTGGGTTTCGAGTACGGATACTCGGTCGCCCGGCCCGACGCGCTGGTCTGCTGGGAAGCCCAGTTCGGTGACTTTGCCAACGGCGCGCAGACGATCATGGATGAGTTCATCAGCTCCGGCGAGCAAAAGTGGGGCCAGCGGTCCAGCGTGGTGCTGCTGCTGCCGCACGGGTACGAGGGGCAGGGCCCTGACCACTCCTCCGCGCGGATCGAGCGGTTCCTCGGGCTGTGCGCGCAGGACAACATGACCGTGGCGATGCCGACCACGCCGGCGAACTACTGCCACCTGCTGCGCTGGCAGGCCTTGTCGGGGCGGCGTACACCGCTGATCGTCTTCACGCCCAAGTCGATGCTCCGGCTCAAGCAAGCCACCTCGTCGGTCGCCGACTTCGCCTCGGGTTCCTTCCTGCCAGTCATTGGCGACCATGGAGACCTCGATCCGGCTGGCGTCCGCAAGGTGCTGCTGTGCTCGGGCAAGGTCTACTACGACCTGGCCGCCAGGCGGGCCGCCGGCGGCCTCACCCACAGTGCGATCATCCGGGTCGAGCGGCTCTACCCGCTGCCCGCCGCGGAACTGCAGCACACCCTCGGCCAGTACCCGGGCGCCGAGGAGGTCGTCTGGGTTCAGGAGGAGCCCGCCAACATGGGCGCCTGGCCAACCATGGCCATTCATCTCCCGGAGATCCTCGGCCGTCAGATCCGGCACGCCTCGCTCCTGGCCAGTTCCGCGCCCGCGGCCGGCTCCGCCAATGCCCACGCGGCCGAGCACCGGGCGGTCATCGACGCCGCTCTGGGCCAAGGCTAGGGACAGCAGGTGTACTTCACCGACCGCGGTATCGAGGAGCTCGAACACCGGCGCGCGGAGGACGAGGTCAACTTCGGCTGGCTCGCGGTGCGGCTGCGCGAATTCGTGGATTTGAACCCGGAGTCCGAAACTACGGTTGACCGGCTGGCCAGCTGGCTCGCCCGTCTGGACGACGACGCAGACGAGTAGCACCCAACGGTCAGCCCGGGCGGCCTGCGGCACCGGCCATGCCAGGTCCCACGAGCCAGCTCCCACGAGCCACGAGCCACGAGCCACGAGCCACGAGCCACGAGCCACGAGCCACGAGCCACGAGCCACGAGCCACGAGCCACGAGCCAGATAACTCGCGATACATCTTGACTTCTAGAGAACGCGATATATCTTATGAAGTAGAAGCTGTATAGCGAGCCTGCCCGTCAGCCGCCCAGCCCCGGACGAGGATGTGGCCGACGCCCCACGATCCGGAGCCGGGCCAGAAAGGATGCGCAATGACGCGCTGGACCATTGACGCCCCGACAACCCTCGACTTCGACGGCGTGGCCGCGCTGAGGGTCCGGATCATCTCGGGCTCCGTCGCCGTGCTCAGCACGGACGAACGCCCGTGCCTCGACGTTGCCAACCTGTCCGGCCAGCCTCTCCTGGTGAGCCACGAGGCCGGCATCCTGACCGTCACCTACGAAGATCTCACCTGGGACGGCCTGCTCGGCTGGCTCCGCCCGCAGCGGCACTCGGCCGCCATCACCATCACGGTGCCGAAGGACTGCCCCACTCAGCTCGGCGTGGTGAGCGCCAGCGCCATCGTGTCCGGGATCTCGGCGAAGACCTCCGTGAAGAGCGTCTCCGGGAACATCACCCTGGACGGCGTGACCGGCACCGTGGACGCGAAGACGGTCTCGGGCGACGTCGAAGCGCAGGGAATCGACGGCCGCATCGGGTTCAACTCGGTTTCCGGGGACCTGACCCTGGCCGACGGCACCGTGCACCAGCTGGATGCGAAGACCGTCAGTGGGCGGATCACCGCGGACATCGACCTGGAGCGCGAGGGCGGCCTGCGGGTGGCGACAGTCTCGGGGCCGGTCGCGATCCGGCTTCCCGCCGAGACCAGCGCGCAGGTCGACCTGCGGTCCACCACCGGCCGGGTGCTGAGCGAATTCGGCGGGCTGCAATCCTCCCAGGCGCCAGGCTCCAACACAGTGAGCGGGATGCTCGGCGCGGACGACCATGCTGGCTACTTGTCCGTCAAGACGATGTCAGGTCAGGTCACATTGCTCCAGCGCAACCATTCGGCGTCACCGCGCGAGAACTCAGAGAGCGAGACCCGATGAGCCCGGTATTCCGGCACGGACGGCTCCGCCTGTACCTGCTCAAGCTCCTCGACGAATCACCACGGCACGGTTACGAGGTCATCCGGCTGTTGCAGGACCGCTTCATGGGTGTGTATTCGCCCTCCCCCGGCACGATCTACCCGCGGCTGGCCAGGCTCGAGGAAGAAGGGCTGGTTACCCACGACGAATCGGACGGCCGGAAGGTGTACCGGATCACCGAGAAGGGACGGGAGGAACTCCGGAACCGGTCCGAGGACCTGACCGAGTTGGAAGATGAGCTGACAGCATCTGTCCGCGACATTGCCCGCGAAGTCACCGAGGATGTCCGGGAGACCGTCCGCAGCCTGCGCGAGGAACTGACCTGGGCCGCACGAGACATCCATGGGCAGAGTCAGCCGCAGGCTCGTGGCGGCCACAACGCCGCCACGGAGCACGCGCGCGACGCGCGCGACGAAGCCAAGGAGCGAGCCCGGGCGGTCCGGGACCAGGCCAGGCAAGCCCGTGACAGCGCCAGGGAAGGCGCACGGCGAGCCCGGGACGGCGCCAAGCGGGGCCATGACCGCCATGACGCCAGCACCGAGGGTGAGCGGGCCGAGCAGGGCTGGGGTAGCTGGCAAGACTGGCAGGCGTGGACCGACTGGCCGGGCAGGCGCGGCTGGCCAGGCCCGCCCGGGGCGTCCGGGGCGTCCGGCTGGGCCAACCCCAGCACCTACCGGGATCTGGAACGGCTGGCCAGGCGCTTTACCAGCGAACTGCGCACAGCTGCCTGGCACGCCCACGCGGTGAGCGAGGACGCCCTCGGCGACCTCCGGGCGATCCTGGATGACGCGCTCGACCGGATCAAGACCGAGGTCTTCGGCGAGGGCTCCGCCAAGGCACCGCACGACGACGCCGAACCCCCGCACGACGACTAACCAGTCAGCTCCCATGATCGCGGTGTCCCTGCCAGCCCGGGGACAACCCCCGGGACCCCCGGGCATGCCCAGCTCCCATGATCGCGGTGTCCCTGCCAGCCCGGGGGGCAACCCCCGGACTCCCGGGCATGCCCAGCTCCCATGATCGCGGTGTCCCTGCCAGCCCGGGGGGCAACCCCCGGACTCCCGGGCATGCCCAGCTCCCATGATCGCGGTGTGTGGGTGGCTGCCGGCGAGCAGCGATCCACCGCGATCATGGAAAACGGGTGGCGTTGTCAGAGGGTGAAGACGACCTTGCCGAAGACGTCGCCGGAGATCAGGGCGGCGAATCCGTCGGCAGCCCCGCTGAGCGGCAGGATCCGGTCGACGGCGGGGCGCATCCCGGTCTGCTCACAGAACCGCAGCAGGCGGCCCAGCTGATCCCGGCTCCCCATGGTCGAGCCCACGACCGACAGCTGCAGGAAGAACACCCGGTTCAGGTCGGCGGGCGGCACCGCACCACTGGTCGCGCCGCAGACCACGATCCGGCCGCCGGGCTTCAGGGCGCGCAGCGAATGAGCCCACGTCGCCTGGCCGACGGTCTCCATGACCGCGTCGACCCGCTCCGGGAGCCGCGCGCCATCCGGGAATGCCTGCTCGGCACCGAGTTCCAGGGCGCGGTCCCGTTTGGCCTCGGTCCGGCTGGTCACCCAGACCCGGTACCCCGCAGCCCGGCCGAGCAGGATCAGGGCCGTGGCCACGCCCCCGCTGGCGCCCTGCACGAGGACGGTCGCGCCTGGCTCGAGGCCGGATCGGTTGAACAGCATGCGATAGGCCGTCAGGTACGCCGTCGGCAGGCACGCCGCATCCTCGAAGGACAGGGCCGCGGGCTTAGGCAGCAGGTTCCGCCTGGGCACAGCCAACCGTTCCGCGAACACCCCGTCGTAACGCTCGGACAGCAGCGATCGGCGGGGATCGAGGGTCTCGTCACCGCCCCCCGCGCCCGGGTCTCCGATCACGGCGTGCACGACGACCTCGTTGCCGTCGTCGTCCACCCCCGCGGCGTCACAGCCCAGCACGATCGGCAGGCGCTCAGCCGAGATCCCGACCCCACGCAGCGTCCACACGTCGTGGTGGTTGAGTGCCGCGGCCTTGACGGTGATGGTGGTCCAGCCTGGTTCGGCCGATGGTTCCGGACGCTCGCCCAGTTCCAGTCCAGCCAGCGGATCCTCAGCATCGATGCGTGCGGCGGTGACAGCGAACATGGCCCGCACCCTAGCGCGAGGCGCCTCGCCAGGTCGTCAGCAGGGCCGTACGCGCCGCTGGCGGAGTGCCGCCTGAGGTATTGCTGAGGCTAACCTGAAGTACCCCGGTGAAGAGCAGGCCGACCCCCCAAGTCTGTGCCATACTCGGGGCGGGAAGCGGCCCCCCTGACATCCCCAGGCACTCGAAGGACCGGAGTGGACTTCACCTCCTATGCCGAGCTGGCGGTGCGCTTGGTGAACACGGATTGCCCCGATCACGGACACCGTGACGGGCTTCTTTCCGTGGACGGATATCGCGCATTCACGGCGGGCCTGCCCCAGTTGAACTCGTGGGTGACCTCGGGTGATCTCGATGCGCTCAGCCACCTCAAGACGGAACTGCGGCTGATCTTCACTGCCGCTGCCACCGGAAAGGGTGACGAGGTAGTCGAGCGACTTAACATGCTTCTCATCCGTTATCCATTCCATCCCGAGATTGCCCAGCATGACGGCCAGTCATGGCACTTGCACCTCGCCCAGAGTGGTTCGGCGGCCGACAAGTATGCCGCCCGCGCCGTCGTCGGCCTGGCCGGAATCGTCACTCAGATGGGACCGGAGCGGCTCGGCTCCTGCGCGGGCGCGGCCTGCCAGGGGGTCTTCATCGATGCCAGCACCAACCGGTCCAGGCGTTTCTGCTCCGACCGCTGCGCGGCGAAAGTCAGGGCAAACGTCACCGCTTTCCCGGGCCGCCGGCGTAGCCACGACCCGCGGCGTGCGTCCAGCGCAGCGGGCTGAACCGCCGCTTTCCCGCCTTAGGGCGCACTTGCGCAGGTCGGCCTGCATGTCTTCCTGGGTGGCCGGTCCTGGTCGGCGACCGCACGGTGGCAGCGGAGCGTGTAACCGGCGCACCTGACTGTGACCCGTGTTATCGAAATGACGCCAAACGACTTCTTCTCAGGTTCGTTGTCGATCATTAACATGAGGCCTACTCACGGGGCGTATGGCCCACGTATGCGAACCTGAAGGAAGGCTCGATCATGGCATCTGAGTCTGTAGCTACAACCAAGGCAGCCGACGTCGGCCTGAAACGGGAAATGGGGCTGATCGGCCTCGCCTGGGCATCCGAGGGCTCGATCATCGGCTCCGGCTGGCTATTCGCCTCCCTTGGTGCTTCCCAGGCGGCCGGACCGGCGGCGATCTTCGCCTGGATCTTCGCGGCCATCGCGCTCACCATCCTGGCGCTCGTGCACGCCGAACTTGGCGCGATGTACCCGGTGGCGGGCGGGACGGCACGATTCCCGCACTACGCCTTCGGCACGCTGGCCGGCGCTTCGTTCGGCTGGTTCTCCTGGCTGCAGGCGGCGACGGTGGCGCCGATCGAGGTCCTTGCGGTGGAAGGTTACGCTTCCCAC
>Ga0265338_10002734_pt1 | contig 25885 bp, 20 predicted proteins | sample 42126metaG_FD_193579 | JGI IMG/M metagenome (GOLD analysis project Ga0265338, IMG submission 193579) | Rhizosphere microbial communities from Carex aquatilis grown in University of Washington, Seatle, WA, United States - 4-21-26 metaG | ecosystem: Host-associated > Plants > Roots > Rhizosphere...
CGCACCCGTTGCCACCGCGCCTGCTGAAACTCAACCCGTGACGGCACCGCCTGCCACTGAGGCGACCCCGGCTTCTGTTGTTGCCGCTCCCGCGACCGATGCTCCTGTTGTTGCCGCTCCCGCGACCGAGACTCCCGCTGTTGCCGCGACTCCTGGTGCGGAAGCACCGGCGGCCGCTCCGGCGGCTGCTGCAACCGCCGAGACTCAACCGGCGGCAACACCAACTGCTGCCGAGACAACTCCGACACCGGTTGCCGCCGCTCCTGCGGCCGAAGTTCCTGCCGCCGCACCCGTTGCCACCGCGCCTGCTGAAACTCAACCCGTGACGGCACCGCCTGCCACTGAGGCGACCCCGGCTTCTGTTGTTGCCGCTCCCGCGACCGAGACTCCCGCTGTTGCCGCGACTCCTGGTGCGGAAGCACCGGCGGCCGCTCCGGCGGCTGCTGCAACCGCCGAGACTCAACCGGCGGCAACACCAACTGCTGCCGAGACAACTCCGACACCGGTTGCCGCCGCTCCTGCGGCCGAAGTTCCTGCCGCCGCACCCGTTGCCACCGCGCCTGCTGAAACTCAACCTGCGACAACCCCCGCTACCGCTGAGACAACATCGGCACCTGCTGCTGCACCTACGGCTGAAGCTCCGGTTGCAACTTCTGTTGCTGCCGCGCCTACCGAGACTCAACCTGCCGTGACACCGGCTGCTCCTGAGACAACTTCAATCCCGGTTGTTGCCGCTCCTGTTCCGGTCACGCCGGCCGAGACACAATCCGCGGCGATTCCGGCACCCGCTCCTGTTATCACTCCGACCGAAGCCCCGGCCGTCGTCGCTCCAGTTGCTGCCACACCCGCTGTCGAAGCTCCGGCTGCAACTTCGGTTGCTGAGACTCCTGCCGAGGCCCAACCTGCGGTGACTTCGGCGACCACGCCTGTCGCCACACCGGTCGAAACTCCGGCACCCGCTCCGGCACCCGCTTCGGCTGCCGCGGCTTCCGTTGCCGAGGCACCTGCTTCTGCTGTTCCTGCCGCCGCCGAGACCAATCCGGTGGCTACCTCGACAGCATCTGAAGCGGCTCAGGCACCTGCCGCTGATGCTTCCGCTCCCATTGCACCTGCGGGTGAATCTCCATTTGTCATGGCGCCCACACCTGCGGTTCCGACCACACCTGAACCGGTCCCGGCGCTCACGAATACCACGCCTGTGGTTGCAGCGCCGGCCGAGGTTCAACCAGCAACGATCTCGACATCCGTTGAATCAACGCCGGCACCGGCCGCGGTTACACCTCCGGCCGAAGCCACTGTTGTTGCCCCGGCGGTTGCAGCTCCTGCGGCGATCCAGTCTTCGGCGGCCCCCGTGGCGCCCACACCAGCTTTGACACCCGTTGCCGAAGCTCCGGCTGCGGCCACTCCGGCAGTTGCCACTCCAGCCGAATCAACACCAACAACGGCAACGGCAACACCTGAGCCGACCCCGGTACCTGCCGCTGCTGCTCCGGTGGTTGCAGTGCCGGTCGAAACTCAACCGGCAACAATCACGACCACGGTTGCACCCGCTGCGGCTGCGGCGGTTGCTACGCCCGCGGTTGCAGCCCCGGTCGAAATCCAGCCGGTTGTCCCTGCCGCGCCCGCGTCGCCGGTCGCCGTTGTTCCGGCTGCAGCCGCTCCGGTGGTTGCGTCGCCAGTTCCGGTCGAACCAAAACCCGCGGTGACGACCCTGGCCCCGAAACCAGCGCCGGCCCCGGTTGCAATTGTTCCCACTCCCGCTGTTGTCCCGGTCGAAATTCGCGCGCCAATCACGCTCGCCGTGGCGGCGCCTGTCCGGCCTCAGCCTGTGGCCGCTCCCGCGGCACCCGCCCCGGCGCCGAAACCCGCCGTCGCGGCTCCGGTGAAGGTCAAACCCAAAGTGCCCCGGCCAGCTCCGGTGGTTGGGCCGCCATCCGGCCCGGAAATCGACACCGCTACCGGGGCCGTTTATAAAAATACACATGTGGAAAGGGTGGAACCGGACGGCATCACCATCAGTTACACACCGATGCATGGTGGAATAGCGATCACCAAACTCAACTTTGATGAACTATCCGATGACCTGCGGCAAAAATACGGGTTCGATCCGGAGAAAAAGAAGGCTTACGAAAAAGATGCGAAACAGGCTGCGGTCTGGTGGCGGGATCAGTTGATTGCGAAAGATGAGGAGGCAAAAGCGGCCCGCCTGGCCCAGGCAAAAGCCGAGGCTGACGCGGAAAAGGAAAAGCAAGCCCCCGCAGGACAATCGCAGACCAAGTGAGGCCACCGCGGCGTGGATGCACCCGGCGCCTACGAGACCGGATTATTTACTAATGCCGCGTTCGCTGGCGCGGATGAACTGGACGAGGTATTGGACTTCCGGCAGCGGCGGCAGTTCCTTTTCAATTTTCTCCAGCGCGTTGGCCAGGATCAGGCCTTCGCGAAAAATCAGCTTGTACGCCTGGCGCAAGGCGTTTTGTGCCTCCTTGGAGATGCCGTTGCGTTCCAGGCCGATTTTATTGATGGTCATTGGCGTGGCCGGGTCGCCGTCGGCGAGCATGAATGGCGCGATATCCTGCCGTACCGGGCAGCAGGCGCCAACCATCGCATATTTCCCGATGCGGCAAAACTGATGCACCGCTGCAAAGCCGGATAGAATCACATGGTCCTCCATGATCACATGGCCGGCCAGGGCGGAATTACCCGACATGATGATGTGATTGCCCAGCACGCAGTCGTGGGCGACGTGCGCGTGGGTGAGCAGCAAGTTGTTCGAGCCGAGGACGGTCGCGTGGCCATCATCCGTCGCGCAATGGATGGTCACCCCTTCGCGGAAAACGTTCCGGTCGCCGATCTCCAGCCGCGTGATGCCGCCTTTCCACTTCAAGTCCTGGGTCTTCTTGCCGAGGGCGGCGAACGGGAAGATTTCATTTTCCCGGCCGAGTTTCGTCTGGCCGTCCAGGACGACATGGGAATGCAATTTGCAGCTGTCGCCCAGGGTGACGTGTTCGCCGATGACGCAGTAAGGCCCGATTTCGCAATCGGAACCAATCTGTGCCTGCGGATGAATGACCGCCGTTGAATGAACCATACGATTTGCGATTTCAGATTTGCGATTTACGAGTCCTTCCGCTGTTGCCGCTGATACCTTGCCGGGCGCGTAAATCGCGAATCGTAAATCTTAAATTTATTGCGGATTTCGAATCATAAATGTGACCTGGGCTTCGCTGACAATTTCGCCATCCACCTTGCAAACGCCGTTGGCCTTGCCGATTTTTCCGCGCGACTTGATCAGTTCAACCTCGATGATCAGCACGTCGCCCGGCAGCACCGGTTTGCGCCATTTCACATCCTCCGCCGCCATGAAGTAGGCCATCTGCCCGATGTTTTCCATCTGCCGCAACATCAGGATGCCGGCGACCTGTGCAATGGCTTCCAATTGCAACACGCCCGGCATGATGGGATGCCCCGGAAAATGCCCGGGGAAATAAGGTTCGTTGTTGGTGACGTTTTTGAAGGCGGTGATCTTGTTGCCTTCCATCTTCAACACGCCATCCACCATCAGGAACGGATAACGATGCGGGAGAATTTGCATGACCTGCTCCGCATCCAGCACGCCGCCCTGCTCCATTTGGGCCAGCAGGGCGTCTCTTTGGCCATCGATCTTCTGTGCCGGGATCGGCGGGGGCCCAAAGGTTTGGGCGGCCCGCAACGGTTTTTGCATTTGCGCCGTGATTTGCCGGACAAACTCGCAATTGGTCGCATGACCTGGCTTCACGGCAATCAGATGTCCGCGGATCGGCCGGCCCAGCAAGGACAGGTCGCCCACGATGTCGAGCATCTTGTGGCGCACGAATTCCTCGGGATACCGCAACGGCTCGGTCGTGAGCACGGCGTCGTCACGGATGACCACGGCGTTCTCCAGGCAGCCGCCCTTGATGAGGCCATTTTTGATGAGGTATTCGATTTCCTCAAAAAAACAAAATGTCCGGGCATGGGCCAGTTCCTTTTCCCATGTTTGAGGCGTGACTTCTGTGCTGTAAAACTGGGTGAAGCGGCCCTTCTTGTCCGCGCTGGTGCAGGTGATTTTGAAAGCCTCATCGGGAAACAACGTCATCGTCGTCTCGCCCGCCTGCAGTTCAATCGGCGCGGTGGGGATGTAGGGCTCGCGTTTTTCCGCCTGGGGCGCGAGGCCGGCCTCCTGGATGATTTTGCAGAATTCGCGCGAGCTGCCATCAGCAATGGGCGGTTCGTTCGAATCCAGCTCGATGATCGCATTATCGATCCCATAACCGGCCAGTGCGGCGAGCACGTGCTCGACGGTGTGGACCTTCAGATTGCCCTTGGCCAGGGTGGTGGAACGGTTCGTCTCGCCGACATTTTCCACGCGTGCCTCGATTTCCGGTTTGCCTTCAAGATCGACGCGCCGGAAACGCACGCCGCTGTTGGCGGGTGCGGGCAGGATGGTCATGTTCACCCGGTTGCCGCTGTGCAGGCCGATGCCGGAAAAACTGGCGGGACGATTGAGCGTCTGCTGATTGAGCACAAGGCAGATTAGACAAAACGCCGGGCCCGTTGGCAAGATTGCGTTTGGCGGAGGCAAAGCAAGAGAGAGCATCACTCTGTGTGAGCCGGTCTTTTGTGGGCGTGGGAGTGGCGGGTAGGGGATTGCTCGCCTACCAGGCTCCAGTAGCCGCCGAGGTAACGAGGCGGAGAACATTTCGCAAGCTCCTTCCGCCTCCTCGCGTCGGCGGCTACGAACTCCATCAAATAAACTGGCTAAAGCATGTCCGCCGCCACTACGCGAATGATTTCCTCCAACGTGGTCTGGCCGGTGACGGCACGTTGCAATCCGTTTTGCCACAGGGTGCGCATGCCTTCCTGGGTGGCCACCTGTTCCAGTGCGGAGGTCTGTTGTTTCTTCAGCACGGCTTCCCGGAAAGGTTCGGTGACGACCAGCATTTCCGTCACCGGCAGGCGGCCGGCATAACCGGTGTTATTGCAGTGCTCGCACCCTGGGCCCTTGCGGAACTGGGCTTCGGGCAGCAGCGCCTCGGGCACAATTTTCAACTGGCTCGGCTCGGGTTCGTAGGGCTGCGTGCAATGCGGACAGTTGCTGCGCACCAGCCGCAGTCCCATCACCCCCAGAATGCTCGAGGCCAGCATGAACGGCTCGATCTCCATGTTGATGAGCCGGGTGAACGCGCCCGCGGAAACGCCGGAGTGGATCGTGCTGATAACCAGATGCCCGGTCAGCCCCGCTTGCACCGCGATGGCCGCAGTCTCCGCGTCGCGGATTTCGCCCACCATGACGACCTGCGGGTCCTGCCGCAAAATGCTTTTCAGCGCCACGGCGTAGGTGAAATCCTGCGCGGGCCGGATCTGCGTCTGGCTCACCATCGGCAGGTTGAATTCCACCGGATCCTCCACCGTGCTAATGCTCATGCTGATGCCGTCGCGTTGCATGACGTAACACAGCGCCGAATACATCGTGCTCGTCTTGCCGGAGCCGGTGGGGCCGGTGAACAGGAGCAGGCCGCTCGTCCGTTTGAGCAGGCGCAACAATCCTTGCGAGGTCGAATCCTCAAAGCCGAGCGTGCCCAGATCAAACCGCCGATCCTTCGGGTCAAACAATCGCACGACGATTTTCTCGCCGCGGGTGGTGGGGAAGATGGATACGCGCAACTGCACGTTGTCGAGTTCCGGACCGCCGACGGCGGTGCCGTCCTGCGGCATGCCGGCCTGGTAGGTGACCAGGTTGGACATCACCTTGAAACGCATGGAAATCTTGTCCATGAGGTCGAGCGGCAGATGCGCCACCTCGGTCAATACGCCATTGACGCGGGCGCGGACCTCGATGACCGTTTCCCACGGCTCGATATGCAGGTCGCTGGCACCAAGCCGGATGGCATCCTGCACCATGCAATTGACGAGCACGATGACCTCGGGTCCTGATGCCGCGACCGATTCAGACTGGAGATAGTTGGTCGTGTAACTCATATCGCCTGCTTTCGGTTGAGATTAGAAGCGCCCTTTTTGAATAGCAAGGCAGGGATTCAAACAACAGGCAGGGATGGCGCGCTGCGCCGTCCGCGCCGCGCAGCAGCGGCGCAACGTCCGGGGTGATTCGTTCGGCACACAAGGTTCATTCCGCCCGCTGCTGCGCGGGCGGAGACATCGCAGCGCGATGCCCCTACCATCGTTAAGTCACCATTCGCCGCCACTTGCCGCTTGCCCGGTGGCGGTTCTGATTTAACCTGTCAGCGTGTCCTGGTTCACTGACCGTCATTTCTTTCTGCTTGCCGTGGCCGTTTACGGTTTCAGCATGGTCTATTCGGTTTTCCTGTGGCGAAAGGGTTTTCGCAAGGATGACCACGTGAACTATCTCCTGCTGCTGGCCGCGTTCGCGCTGCACACGGTGGCGATGGTCAAACGCGGTTTTTCCCTCAACCAATGTCCCGTCAACAATCTTTACGAGGCCACCACCTTCCTGCTCTGGGCGCTCGTGGTTGCCTATCTCGCCGTCGGGTTGTTGCCGCGGTTGAAATTTTTGGGTGCGTTCGCTGCGCCGGTATTGTTTGCCGTGGGCGTGTTCGCGCTCATGCCGTCGCTCGATCCGCCCCGTGGACCGAAACCTGAATTTTCCGGCGCTTTGCTCAGCATGCACGCGGCCACCATCATGCTGGCCTACGGCGCATTCGGCCTGGGCGCCGTGGCGGCGGGCATGTTCCTGACGCAGCAACATGACTTGAAGATGCACAAAATTCGCGCCGTGCTGTCGCTGCTGCCCTCCATTCAACGCCTCGAAATCATCGCCAACCGGCTGGTGATCGCCGGCTTCATTTTGCTGACCATCGGCTTGGCCGCCGGCCGGCATCTGCCGCGACCGGCGGACGCTGCATATTGGACGGATCCGAAAGTGGTCTGGTCCATCTTTATGTGGGCGGTTTACCTGGCGTTGCTCGGGTTGCGTCGGATTTATCCGCAATCAAGCCGCCGCTTCGCCTGGGGCGTCGTTGGCGCGTTCGTTTTCCTGCTGCTCACCTTTTGGGGTACGAACCTGCTTTCGACCCTGCATCATCCATGAACCAAGAGTGTCGAATGTCGAGTGTCGAGTGTCGAGTGTGCCGTGGCGTGGCAGCCGTGAGCACGATATATTCACCACTCGTCACGTTTCACGTTTCACGTTTCACGTTTCCGGCATGAATGTCGTCGTCATCGGCCTGAGCCATCATTCGTCGCCCGTCGAACTGCGGGAACGGTTTGCCTTTTCCGAGGCGAAGATTCCCGAGGCGTTGAAAGCGTTGCGTGACTCCGGTGTGGTAGACGAAGCTGCGATTCTTTCAACTTGCAACCGGGTGGAAATTTACGCCGCCACCTCGCTTGAACCCGCCCGGGCGTTCGCCGAATTGAAACAATTTCTCGCCCGGTGGGGCGAGACTCCCGGCGAGCCGGAAAATATGGGCGTCACAGAGCTCCGCCCTCCGAACGTTGAGATCACGGATGAGCTCTATACTTTCGGCGAGCCGCAAAGCCTGCAGCATCTGTTCAAGGTGGCGTGCGGGCTGGATTCGATGGTGCTCGGCGAAACCGAAATCCTGGGCCAGCTCAAAAAAGCCTACGATCTTGCCCTCCAACACCGGCACACCGGTGCCCGGCTGAACAAGGCATTTCAACGCGCGTTCAACGTGGCCAAACACGTCCGCACCGAAACGAACATCCAACGCGGCAGCGTGTCCGTGGCATCGGTCGCAGTGGAACTGGCGGAGAAAATTTTCAGTTCGCTCAACTACCGCGAAGTGCTGGTGATTGGCGCCGGCGAAACGAGCGAAAAGACCGCCCGCGCCCTGTTGTCACGCGGCGCCCGAGGCATCGTCGTGACGAACCGTTCGCATGATCGCGCCGTGGCACTGGCCGGCGAATTCGGAGGTCGCGCCGTGCCCTTTGACGATTGGGGTGCGGAGTTCGAAAAAATTGACATTGCGATCAGCAGCACGGCCGCACCGCACCACATTCTCGACCGTGCCCGGCTGGAACCGTTGATGAAAGCGCGCCAGCAGCGTCCGCTGCTGTTGATTGACATTGCCGTGCCGCGCGATATTGATCCCGAGGTAAATTTTCTGGAGAACGTCTATCTTTATAACATCGACGACCTGCAATCCATCGCCGCCGATTATCTCAAACAGCGCCAGGAGGAAATTGCCCGGTGCGAGCAGATCATTGCCGAGAAGGTGAAGGGGTTGTTGGACGCAAAATGGTTTCAACCACGGATGGACACGGATGAACACGGATACAAAACGCAGGCTGACCCGGCGTGAAACCGTGCTAATGACCATCCGGCAAAGCACCTACTTTCGTAGCAGCCGAGGTAACGAGGCTCAAATATCTTTTTGGAGGCAATTATTCATTTAGAGCCTCCTCACGTCGGGAGCTACCTCCTTATCAGTTGTAAGTTTTCTTTTCATCCGTGTTAATCCGTGTTAATCCGTGGTTGAATAAATGGCTGCTGAACGCCCCATCATCATCTGCACCCGCGGCAGCGCGCTCGCGCTCGCGCAGGCCAACATGATCGCCGCGCAATGCCGCGAAACGTTTCCCAAACTGCGCTTCGAGCTGAAAATCATCAAGACCACCGGCGACAAGTTGCAAAAGGCCTCGATGGCAAAAGTCGGTGAGAGCCTGCCGAAAGGTTTGTTTACCAAGGAACTGGAAGTCGCCCTGGTCAAAGGCCAGGCAGACTTGGCGGTGCACAGCCTGAAGGATCTGCCAACCGATCTGCCGGCCGGACTGGTCCTTGCTGCCACGCCCAAACGCGCCGATGTCCGCGACGTGCTGATTTATCGCGATGCTGAATTCATCAAGACCCGTGCCGCCGACCTGGCCTCTGCCGACTGGGCGCCGGGCCAGGACGCGTTACTTGGTTACAAACCGCACCTGAAACTTAAGGATTTTCCACAGGGCGCGACCATTGCCACCAGCAGCACGCGGCGCAAGGAACAATTGCTCGCCGCCCGGCCGGATTTGAAGGTGGTGGAAATCCGCGGCAACGTCACCACGCGGATGCAGAAGGTCGCCGAGCAGGGCGGATTGGACGCGACCGTGCTTGCGCTGGCTGGCATTACCCGGCTCAACTTCGAAGTAAAACCGGACGGGACCTTGGTCGGCGACGCCGTGCCGGATGGTTTGCTGGCAACGGTCCTGGACGTGGACGTGATGCTGCCCTGCGTAGGGCAGGGGGCCATCGGCATTGAAATCCGGGCGGACGACGAACGCATTGCAAAAATTTGCGAGCGGCTGAATCATTTCAACACGTTTCAATGCGTGACGGCCGAACGGGCATTTTTGCGCGGGATGGGCGGTGGCTGCCAGAGTCCGGTGGCGGCCTATGCTGAAATCAACGGCAGCCGGATGGAAATGCGTGCGGTGTCATTCCGCGACGGCCCGGCCAGACGCAGCGAAGGTAAACGTCCGGTGGCCGAAGCCGCGGCGTTGGGTGAGCAGCTCGCAGCCGAATTAAAATAGGTCATCAGCGCAGCGAGATTGGATCGCTAAAGAATCCTGCATTCAGCTTCCGTCAGGGATGCAACAGTCGGAAGAACAGATTCCTCACTGGTGGTGAGATGAGCAGGCTCTTGTTCGTTCCGTCATCGGAAATGCCATAGCCGATATAACCACTGGGAGACCAGTTCGTCGTCGTTAAATCCGGGGTTTGTTGTAATGACCAGCCGGCCGAAGCGGAGGGCCACGACACCGATAAACCAAACGGCGAGGGGTTGATGGCCAAGACAGGGGCGGAACCGGGTGGCGGAAATATCGAGCTATTGATCAGGACTGAAATCGTATTGCCACTTTCATTTGCGGTGATCAAATCCATCTTGCCGTTTCCGTCAACATCTGCCGCCACGATCGATATGGGAAAATGGTCCACATTCAAAGTGGAATTGGAGCCAAAACCTCCATTCCCGTTGTTGGTCAAAACTGTTAACGTGCCGGAGGAAGTGGAAAGATTCGCGCTAATTAAATCCATCCTGCCATCTCCCTGTACATCCACTGCAATGACGCACAAAGGGCCGCGATCCACAACATAGGTGGCATTGGAACCAAAAAAACCGGTGCCGTCATTGGTGTACACGGTCAAGCTGCTGCCGCTGCCGGAATCATAATCCGGTACGACCAACGCCGCATGACCATCCCTGTTGATATCCACTTTAGTTCCGATGCCTGGCCAGCGTGTGGCCAGAGTATTTGAGGAGCACAAGGCGAATGTTCCGTTGCCAGCATTGGTCAGGACCCGCATGTAGATAAAAGGGATGGCTCCATCCACATCGATCAGATCTGCTTTACCATCTCCATTCACATCCGCCGTTACGGCAAACCATGAGCCTCCGGGGGCCGGAGGAAGCGAAGATGCAGCTGCAAATATCCCATTGCCTGCATTGGTCAATACCATCAAAGGATTTCCCACGCCCGGGCAGATTAAATCCACTTTGCCATCTGCGTTGACATCCGCTGCCATGAACCATCCGTAGATGTTGCCGCCGATCACATAGCTGCCGGCACTCACGAAACTGCCATTGCCATTGTTCGTCAACACCGCCAAACCACCCGAATAATTACAGATTAAATCTACTTTACCATCCCCATTGACATCTGCTGCCACGACCGATTTGGGGCTTGAGAAAACAGCATAACTAGCGTTGGAGCCAAATATGCCGCTGCCGTTGTTTGTCAGGACCAGCAGCTTGTTGCTGCCTTCGATTGCACATATCAAGTCGACTTTACCATCACCATTTACATCTGCCGCTGTAACTGAATAAGGCGTAGTGCCCACAGAATAATTGGTGGCGAGTGCAAATGCGACCTGGGCAACGCCTTCTCGCAAGCTGGTGAAGATCGTCAGTATTATTAGCAGGTAAACGGCTGATTTCATAAACCTCTCGCCGGAATTTGAACTTAGTAAGTATAGTAGATACTCATTGTAAACTGCAAGCCGTGTTCTATCTGGATTTGGACTTTTTCAGGCTGGCTTTGATCCGCTGCAAGGTCGTCACACCTTCACTTTTCATGTAGCCCTTGCCGGTCCGCGCCAGAACCGGCTCGGCGAGAAAACGATGCTGCATGCGAAGCCCCTGCTTGATGGCTTCTTTCATGAAATTACTTTCCGTCACGGTCATACTGCCAGAATAACCAATGAATCCTCCAATCGCAAATTGAATAATCGTGGAGCGCGGCTGTCCCAGCCGCAGCACGTTCGACAGCCAAAAGTCCAAGTTATTTCGCGCGCTCTTTTGTAATCCGGGCTGCTGCGGGTGAGACACCCGCGCTCCGTATAAAGCAAAACGGCGCGGGTTTTGGGCCGCGTCGGTTGTTTCTTTCTCAAAGTGCTCTACACGTCGTAATACAAGAAGAACTCGTACGGATGCGGGCGGATGCGTATGGCATCGTGTTCCTTGCGTTTGTGGCTGATCCACATTTCGATGAAATCCTTCGTGAAGACGTCGCCCTTGAGCAGGAACGCGTGGTCTTTTTCCAGATGGTTCAGAGCTTCTTCGAGGCTGCCGGGCATCTGCGGAATCTTGGCGTGTTCCTCCGGCGGCAGTTCGTAGAGGTTCTTGTCCATCGGTTCGCCGGGCTTGATCTTGTTGAGCACGCCGTCGAGACCGGCCATGAGCAGCGCGGTGTAGGCGAGATAAGGGTTGGCGGCCGGGTCCGGCGGACGATATTCAATGCGCTTGGCCTTCGGGCTTTCGCTGAAAGTCGGGATGCGAATGGCCGCGGAACGATTGCGTGCGGAGTAGGCGAGGTTGACCGGCGCTTCATAACCGGGGACAAGGCGCTTGTAGCTGTTGGTTGTCGGATTGCAGAGGGCGGCCAGGGCCTTCGCGTGTTTCAAAATGCCGCCGATGTAGTACAGCGCCATCTGGCTCAGACCCGCGTATTCCTTGCCGGCGAAGAGCGGTTTGCCCTTGCTCCAAAGCGATTGGTGGGTGTGCATGCCGGAACCGTTGTCACCGAAGAGCGGCTTGGGCATGAAACAGGCAGTCTTGCCGTGTTTCTTGGCGACGTTCTTGATGATGTATTTGTACAACATCATGTTGTCCGCCGTCTTGACGAGCGTGTCGAAACGAAAATCGATTTCTGCCTGGCCGGCGGTGGCCACTTCATGATGCTGGCGTTCCACCTTGATGCCGAGCTGTTCCATGATCAACGACATCTCGGTACGGATGTCCTGCTGGGTGTCGGTGGGGCTGACCGGGAAATAACCTTCCTTGTGGCGGATTTTGTAGCCGAGGTTCGGCATTTCATCGCGGCCGGTGTTCCAGACGGCTTCCTCGGAATCCACGGAATAGAACGTGCCGTTGGACCTGGAGTCGAACTGGACGTTGTCGAAGATGAAAAATTCGGCTTCGGGACCGAACACGGCACTGTCGGCGATGCCGGTGCTCTTGAGGTAGGCTTCGCCGCGTTGGGCGATGCCGCGCGGGTCGCGGGTGTAGGCTTCCTTGGTGCCGGTTTCGGCGATGGTGGTGGTGAGTGACAGCGTCGGGACGGCCATGAACGGATCGATGAACGCGCTGTCGGGATCCGGCATGGCGAGCATGTCGGAGGCTTCGATGGATTTCCAGCCGCGGATGCTGGAGCCGTCGAAGCCGAAGCCGTCGGCAAAAACCTCTTCGGTCAATTCGCTGATGGGGACGGTGAAATGTTGCCAGGTGCCGAAGGTGTCCACGAATTTGATGTCCACCATCCTGGCCCCCGCCTTTTTTGCGAGTTCAATCACACTCTTGGGAGTTGCCATAATTTGTCGGTAGATTTGAGCGGTTTTTATTTGTTAATGGCGCCAACGAAAGCAACCGTCGCGCTTGGTTCTGGTTTTCGGATTCTGCCAGCATCCGGTGCAGCGTCTAGATTTTTTTAACGCGACTTATGCACACTTTCGCCGGTTCCACCCGCTGGTTTTATCCCCTAAAAAACACAAAAACGGCGCGGACTTTCGTCCGCGCCGTGGTCCCCCAGTTCCTCCTGGCTGATCAATTACTTTTTCTTGGCCGCCTTTTTGGTGGCCGGCACGGTCGCAATGGTTTGCAGAATGCGGCCGGCGATTTTGTACGGATCACCCTGGGAATTCGGACGGCGATCTTCCAAATAGCCGCGGTAGCCATTGGGAATGAAGGTTTGCGGCAGGCGGACGGATGCGCCGCGGTTGCCCACGCCGTAATTGAATTTGTCGATGGACTGCGTCTCGTGCAGGCCGGTCAGGCGCAGATGGTTATCCGGGCCATAGACGGCAATGTGCTCGTTCTTGTATTTGTCGAACGCCCCCATGAGTTTCTCGAAATATTCCTTGCCGCCCACTTCGCGCAGGTATTCGGTGGAAAAGTTCGTGTGCATGCCGGAACCGTTCCAGTCCACGTCCTTGCCGAGGGGTTTGCAATGCCAGTTCACATCCACGCCGAATTTTTCACAGAGGCGCATCAGGAGGTAGCGGGCGACCCAGACCTGGTCGGCGGCGTTCTTGGAACCCTTGCCGAAGATTTGGAATTCCCACTGGCCCTTGGCGACCTCGGAATTGATGCCTTCATGGTTGATGCCGGCGTCGAGGCAGAGCTGGAGATGCGTGTCCACAATCTCGCGGGCGATGCAGCCGACGTTCTTGTAGCCGACGGCGGTGTAGTATTCGCCCTGCGGCGGGGGAAAGCCGCCACCGGGCGGGAAGCCGAGCGGTGCGCCGTCCTTGTAGAGAAAATATTCCTGTTCGAAACCGAACCAGGCGCCGGGGTCATCGGGGATGGTGGCGCGGGCGTTGCTCGGGTGCGGGGTCACCTTGTCGGGCATGAACACCTCGCACATGACAATCGCGCCGTTTTGCTTGGTGGTGTCGGGATAGACGGCCACGGGTTTGAGGAAGCAATCCGAGGTGCGGCCCTCGGCCTGACGCGTCGAGCTGCCGTCGAAGTTCCACCAGGGAAGCTCTTCGAGTTTGGGAAACTTCGCAAAGTCCTTGAGGGTGGTTTTGCCGCGGATGTTGGCGACGGGTTCGTATCCGTCCAGCCAGAGGTATTCAAGTTTATATTTCGCCATGTGAGTGATATTTTTTTTCTGGTTTTTGAAAAACAGGTTCCAACCAACAGCACCAAAGCTTGTGGTTCAAACCTGCGTTCGCGCATGTTGAGCAGGAGAAGTGCCATGGGGCAAGAACTTTGCGCCGTCCGCCGGAAGAAGAACGCTTTTGCCTTGTAACACAAAGGTTTCCAAACCCCGCCAGTTATTCACAAATTGCAGCGCATCAAAACCGGCTGTTGAATTTTAGCCGGGCTGCATAAATTGATTCGCGCCGGCGCCGATGCAACCGGCTTTCCTTCGTACCCGGGTTCGACGATAGTGGTCCGGTCAAGGCAGCCTGCCTGCCGCCTCATGCTAAAAGTCAAAGACACGCTCCGGGCAACGGTCAACCTGACCTACGATGGTCGGGTGATCAAGGTGTACCACGGCTCGAACGCGGCGACGCGGTTCGCCAACGAGGTCCGGCTCCTGCGCCACCTCGAAGCCGAGGGCTGTAATTTTGTCCCGCGCCTGCTGGAGGCCGATGAAAAACAACTCCGCATCGTCACCACCAACTGCGGCAGCCGGGTCGAGCATCTGGACGCGGAACGGGCGAAGGAACTGTTTGCCGAACTGTTGAAATTCGGCGTTCGTCACGATGATCCCGACGTGCGCAACGTCACCTATCGGACATCGGACGGGCGCTTTTGCTTGATCGATTTCGAGCTGGCCACCATTCTCCCTGGCTTCAAAACCCATCCGAAATGAAACTCAAGCCATCAAAATCGGGACGCGTCTCCACGCCGGACGGTCCCGCCGAAAACGGCGGCGGCCTGAGGTGGTCTGGCTGGACCGATGTGGGCCGCGTTCGCCCGAACAATGAGGATTCGTTTCTCGGCCTGCGATTTGACGCCCGGGACCTGCATCATCTCGGGAAAATCGGGGAAGCGCCGCTGACACAATTTGATTTTGCCTTCGCGGTGTGCGACGGCATGGGCGGGGCCAAGGCGGGTGAATTCGCCAGCCAGATTGCCGTGGAAAAAATCACCACGCTTCTGCCGCGCCTGTTTCAGCGTTCCCGCGAAGGGCAGGAGCACGCCTTCGCCGCCGTGCTGGAACAACTGTTCCGGCAAATCCACCGCGCCCTGGTGTACGTCGGCGGCAGCTACGAGGAATGTGTGGGAATGGAGACCACCTTGAGCCTTTGCTGGTTTACGCCGGACCGGATGTATTTCGGCCACATTGGCGACAGCCGGATTTATCATTTCCCCGCGCGAGGAACCAAGATCCGGCAATTAAGCGAGGACGATACGCATGTCGGCTGGCTGCTGCGCAACGGACACATCAAAGAACACGAGGCCCGCGCCCATCCGCGCCGGAACGTGCTCCAGAAGGCGCTCGGCGGCGGCAACCAGTTCGTGGATCCGCAGGTCGGCATGGTCGCCTGCCGGCCGGGTGATCTCTTTTTGCTGTGTACGGACGGTCTGGTGGAGGGATTGCACGACGATCATCTGGCCGAACATTTGCGGTCGCCGGACTTCGCCGGTCCGGACGCCAACCTGGCTCACCGCCTGGTGGAACAGGCGGTGAGAAATGACGGTCGCGACAACACCACCGCGCTGGTGATTCAGGTGGTCTGAAAGGTTCCCCCAAAAAAACTGCGCCGGTTGTGGTTTTCACCAGCAACCGGCGCAGTGCGAGACTTCTTAAGGTTTAGCTGTGATAGCCCTCTTCGCCGTGTTCGTTGACGTCGAGGCCGGAGATTTCAACTTCCTCAGTCGGACGCAGGCCAACCAACGCCTTGGTGATATAGGCGATGACGACCGTTCCAACCACGCTCAAGACGATGGTGACGATCACGGCCTTGACCTGTTCCATCACCAGCGGTTGAAAGCAGGTGTCGGTGACATATTTGACACTACCCGCATTCAAAACGCCCCCAAAATTGGGATTGGCGGCGGTGCGGGCCAGCATGCCGGTCATGATGGCACCGGTCGTACCTCCGATGGCGTGAACGCCAAAGGTGTCCAACGCATCATCATAGCCCAGCCAGGCTTTGACCTTGTAGCACATGAACCAGCAGATGGTGCCGGCGGCAATGCCGATCCAGATCGAGCCTTGAGGCGTGATGTAACCGCAGGCGGGCGTGATCACGACCAGGCCGGCCACCGCGCCGGAACAGAAACCGAGCACGCTTGGCTTGCCTTTGACAATCCACTCCCACATCGGCCAGACGAAGGACGCAATTGCTGTCGCAATGGTCGTGGTGGTGAAGGCGTTCGCGGCCACCACGTCACCTGCCACGGCGCTGCCGGAGTTGAAACCATACCAGCCAACCCACAGCATGCCGGTGCCGATGAACGTAAGCACGAGGCTGTGCGGCGCAAAGTTGTCTTTGCCGAAGCCTTTACGTTTGCCGAGGATCAAACAGAGCACGAGCGCCGAATATCCGGAGGTCATATGCACCACGGTGCCACCGGCGAAGTCCATGGCGTGAATCTTGGCCTTGGCGTTCCAGACACCGTTCATTGCGCCATTGATGCCCCAGACGGCATGGCCCTGGGTGAAATAAACAATCAACATCCACAAGGTCATGAAAACAAAGATGGCCTTGAACTTCATGCGTTCCGCGATGGAGCCGATGATGAGCGCTGGGGTGATGATGGCGAACATCAACTGGAACATGGCCACCACGTTTTCCGAAACCCAGTAGGAATAATTTGGATTGGGTGCCGAGGTGACGTTTTTCAACATCCAGCAAATCATCGGACTGCCGACCCAGCCGGAAATCAAATCCTCCTTGTCCGGAGTGTTGGTGCCGCCGAAGATCATGCCGTAGCCGACGAACACCCAGAGGATGGTCACCAGACCGGTGATCAGGAAGCATTGCGCCAGCACGGAGAGCACGTTCTTCTTCCGAACCATGCCGCCGTAGAACAACGCCAGACCGGGCAGCGTCATGAACAACACGAGCGCCGTGCTGGTCAGCAGCCAGGCATTGTGACCCGGACCGGGATACGGACTCGCGGAGCCGGTGCTGTTCACCAGGCTGCTGATGATGGGTGATGTTACCGCAATATTACCGTTGGTGTCCTTCAGTGGAGCCGTTGGGTCGCCATTGGAAATGTACGCTTCCAAAGACGCCACGCGTTGGTCCAGCGAAGCCGCCGGCAGGGGTGGCGCGGCGGGTGCCGCATTGGTTGTGGCTGCCGCAGCCATGGCATTGGTGGACGCCGGGGCGTTCGTGTCATCCGCGCGCGACGTGAAAACGCCGAATGCGGTGGTTGCAATTAAAGCCAGGGTAAAAAGATATCGTTTCATTGTATTATATTAGGGTGAGGTTCAAGTTGGGTTTAACTGCTTAAATGGCTGCGTCACCTTTCTCTTCAGTACGGATACGGACGGCTGATTCAATGGCGGAGACAAACACCTTGCCGTCGCCAATCTTGCCGGTCTTGGCCGCTTTGACGATCGCCCCGATGGCGGCGTCGATCTGATTGTCGGCCACGACGAGTTCGATTTTTATCTTGGGCAGGAAATCCACGGTGTATTCGCTGCCGCGATAAATTTCGGTGTGGCCTTTCTGCCGGCCAAACCCCTTGACCTCGCTCACGGTCATGCCTTCGATGCCGATTTCGCTGAGGGCGTCTTTGACTTCTTCCAATTTGAATGGTTTGATGATGGCTTCAATTTTCTTCATAGTTGGTTCATGGTATTTTTGAGCTGCGTTTTTCCGGGCCAACCGGTGCGTCCGGATTTCCGGCGCAACTCAGCTTCCGCCCGGCACTCGCGGGCAGTGTATGGTATACTTCTGTGCATGGCTGTGATTGGCACACGCGCCTTTAGCAACGGTGATGCCAGCTGAAAAAATTTCCGGGCGCAATACGGCCAAACCATGGATTTGCAATGGGATGACGCGCAAATATAAAATTTCGCCGGATTGAAATCCGCCCGCCGGTTCTGTTTCCTTTTGTCCAGCGAATGAAATATTCGCCAGCGTGCCGATGGCAAAAAAACGGTGGCCAAATCTAAACAGCCGGCGGGCAGGGGAAGCGGGAGAATGGTCGGAGCGACAGGATTTGAACCTGCGACTTCGTGGACCCAAACCACGCGCTCTAGCCAGGCTGAGCTACGCTCCGACAAGTACGGCCATGATTGCAAGAACCACAGGGAGTGCAACGAAATTCGACGGAAAGAGCAATGGCCGCCGTTGAACAATTGCTGCCGGATTGATGGATCAATGGATGAGTGTGACCATGCCTCGCTTCAATAATCCAATCCTCCAACCATCCATCAATCCTTCGATTTTCCGCTCCCGGCTTTCCGGCTGGACGCCTTCCGCGCTCATGTTACATTGTTTCCGACATGTCAACACCAGCGCCTGCTGCCCAGAAGGTGAACCTCCGCCGGCCCGATATCATGGAAGCCGTGCAGGCGCAGGTTCTTTCGCATTATCGCAGCCAGCTCGTTGAACGCATCCGCGCCAACGGCCATGTGCTCGCTGCCGGCGATCTTACGGTCAAGCTCGCGAAGGAATTCGGTTTTTGCTACGGCGTTGAACGCGCCATTGACCTGGCCTACGCCGCCCGGAAATTTTTCCCGCCGGAGAAGCCGATTTACCTGCTCGGTGAAATCATTCACAACCCCGAGGTGAATGACCAGATACGTAACATGGGCATCCAGATCATTTCGCCCAAGCCGACCGAGGAGGAACTGGCGCGGCTGAAGGTCGGTGATGTGGCGATCATTCCCGCTTTCGGGACGGAGGTCGCCACCCGCAAGCGATTGGAGGAAAAGGGTTGCGAGCTGGTCGATACCACCTGCGGCGACGTGATGAGCGTCTGGAAACGGGTCCGCCAGTATTCCAAGGAACAGGTCACCAGCATCATTCACGGCAAATCGTGGCACGAGGAGACCAAGGCCACCAGTTCGCAGGCGCGCGCGTATGGCAGCGGACATTATCTCGTCGTCTTCACGCTCGCGGAAACAGATTACGTCTGCCATTACATCATCCACGGCGGTGACAAGCAGGAATTTCTGGACAAGTTCAAGGGTGCCTACTCCGATGGCTTTGACCCGGACAAGCATTTGCAGGCGGTGGGGGTGGCCAATCAAACGACCATGCTGCGGGGTGAAACCGAGGAGGTGCAGAACCGGTTGAAGGCCGCCATGATTAAAAAATACGGCGCGGAAAAGGTCGATGCGCATTTCCGTTTTTTTGACACGATTTGCGGAGCCACGCAGGATCGTCAGGATGCGTTGCAAAAACTATTACGCGAGCCGATGAACCTGCTCATCGTCATCGGCGGCTACAATTCGTCGAATACGTCACACCTGGCCGAGATGGGAGAAGGCAAGCTGCCGACCTATTTCATCAAGAATGCGGCCAAAATGGAATCGGACAAGCTCATCCGCCACTACGACCAGCATGACAAAAGGGAAATTGAAACGTACGACTGGCTGCCCCCGGGCAAAATCACAGTGGGGGTGACCGCCGGCGCCTCCTGCCCAAACAATTTGATCGAGGACACCATCCGCCGGCTCTTTGAGCTGCGTGGCATCTCGGTGCAGGAATTGATCAGGAACTGAGGTGGCACGCGCGGCGTGTCCACTGTCATCCGCCACGGCATATGCCCCGTACCCGGCAGGAACTGGAACAAATCGAGCGGCAGACGCTGGCTCCCTACGCCCAATTCAGCGGCAACACGCGCGGGCGCAAACATTCCGAACCGCCGCCCGAATGGCGCACGCATTACCAGCGCGACCGCGACCGGGTCATCCATTCCCGGGCCTTCCGCCGGCTCGAATACAAGACGCAGGTTTTTCTCAACGGCGCCGGGGACCATCTCCGCACCCGCCTGACGCATACGATCGAAGTCGCCGCCATCTCGCGCAACATTGCCAGTGCGCTCAGATTGAATGTCGATCTGGTCGAAACCATTGCGCTCGCGCACGACCTGGGTCACTCGCCCTTCGGGCACAAGGGCGAGGCTGTCCTCGCGCGCCTGATGAAGCGTCACGGAGGGTTTGAACATAACCGCCAGAGCCTCCGGATTGTGGATGACCTGGAACAAAAATATCCGGATTTTCCCGGCTTGAATCTGTCATGGGAGGTTCGCGAAGGCCTGGTCAAACACGCCACGGCCTACGATCGTCCCGGCAAAAGCAAAGGATTTGACGCCAAAAATTCATCGCTGGAGGCGCAAATTGCCAATCTGGCCGATGAAATCACTTATTACAGCCACGATCTCGACGACGGGCTGGACTCGGGTTTGTTGTCCGAGAAGTTGCTGCGGCGTGATGTTCGGGTTTGGGCGCAAGCCGCCCGGCTCGTAAAAAAGGAGCATGGCGATCTGCCCGGCGAATGCCGCCGTTACTACATCATCCGGACCATCATCGACCAGCAGATCCGGGATGTGGTGGAAAACAGCGAACGGCTGATTCAAACTGCCGGCGTCCATTCGGCGGATGAGGTACGGCTTTGGTCGAGGCCACTGGTACAGTACAGCGCGAAGCGCCGCGGACTGAACGTGGAACTGAGACGCTACCTTTATCGGAATCTTTACTACAATCCGGTGGTCAACGAACCGCACATCCGGGCGAACCGGCTGTTGGAGAACCTGTTCAATTACTATCTTAAAAATCCCGCCAAAATCGGCGAACAATCCCGCAAGCGCGTCGGCGCAGCCGGTCTGCATCGCGCCGTCTGCGATTATCTGTCAGGGATGACCGACCGCTACGTCATGCTCGAATATGAGCGGCTTTTTGGCAAAACCCTGAAGGATTGACCGGGTGGCAATTTTTCCCTGGGAGCGCTGGCGTCTCGCCGGCGGACGGTTTGTTGACCATCAAGAAATCAAGCTCAGCTCTTTCAGCTTGGGCTGTTCGGCCAGAAGCTGGTTTAGGTGTTTTGCCAAGGCTGGAGCAAGTTTTGCGAACGAGGCTGCTTTTTTCTCCGAAAATGCGCTTATATCTGCGGCGACGGCTGCAGGTACGCTCCGCAACTCTCTCGTACCACGATACGGGGCGTCAGCATCAGTGTGCGCGGCGGCAGGGTGGGATTTTTGAGGCGCTCACGAAGAGCGTTAAAGGCTGTAATGGCGATGTCGCGGCAGGGTTGCTCCATCGTGGTCAGGGGAATGGTGAGCAGACTGGCAAAGCGCACGTCATCGAAGCCCACGATTCTCAGATCCTTGGGGACGCGAATGCCGAGGCGGTTCAAAGTTTGCAGAAGTTGGGCGGCGATGTGGTCGCTGGTGCAAAGAATGGCGTCCAGTTGGTGAGCTTGAGCGAAGGGACGGACGAACTTCAAATCCGTGGGGTCGCCTGAGTGGACAAATGGTCGTGGCGCTTCCAACCCGTGGGCGAGCATGGCAATGCGGGCTCCAGCAATGCGTGCATCCACGGTTGAGGCCGTGAGCGGGCGCATGACGTAGGCCATTCGGCGCACCCCCAGTTTGATGAGATGCTCGGCGAGCAGGTAGCCGCCGGCAAAGTTGTCAACGCCCACGAGATCAAATGTGCTGCGATTGGGGAAAGCGCCGATGTCGCGATCGAGCAGGACCACCGGGATGCCGGCTTGTCGCAGGCGTTCGGTGATGCGCCGGTTTGCAGCTTCGCGGTCTGTCTGGTGCTCGAAGGGGACAAAAAAAACTCCCAGCACGCCGCGTTCGATGAACCGGGCACACTGCGTCTCCGCCTCTTCCACCGTCATTTTTGCCTCGTTTATTGGGGATGTGCTTGCCCCCCACCAAAAGCCGTAATCATTCACCCGTGCGAGGCTGGCAAGTTCTCCGCAGATGGACTCAAAAATCTCCGTGTGGCGCAGGCTGGGCACGATCATGCCCAGCTGCGGAATGGCGGAATGGGTGTCACGGGCATGCTCTTTTCCGGAACTGACGTAGGTGCCGGAACCCTTGCGACGATCTATGAGGCCCTGCTCTTGAAGATCGCGCAAAGCCCGCCCGATGGTGGGGCGGGAGACGCTGAAACGCTTTCCCAGCTGCATCTCGCTGGGCAGGCGGCCGGTTTGGCGATACTTTCCTGCGATGATTTCCGTAGCCAGTTGGCGTGAGATAGCGCGGTGTTTTGATGAACTATTCATTGCACAAGTTGTCAATTACATGCTCCTAGCAGATATGACATCTTTATTGAAAGATGTCAATTCTTGCGTTGCCTTTGCTCAGGACTGCTTCAAATTCATTACAGGCACATGAATTCATCCAACAAGCTCACCGGCGTTCCACTCGAAACAAACATGACCGGAAAGGCAATTGATGCCGCTGCGGTGAAAATCAACCCGGCACTGCTGGGTGCCACACTGGTGGGAGCGCTGGGTGGTCTGCTCTTCGGCTTCGATACGGCGGTCATCTCCGGCTGCCAGGCTGATCTGGTAAAATTGTTCTCTCTCACCAGCGGCCAACAAGGTTTCATGACAGCTTCCGCCATGCTGGGCGCGACGGTCGGCTCGCTGGCCGCAGCGAAACCGGGCGACCTCTATGGCCGCCGGGATTGTCTTAAGATCGTCGCCGCCTTCTATTTGCTTTGTGCCATCGGCTGCGCTTTTTCCTCGTCTCTCACGATGATTGTCAACGCCCGCTTTTTGGGCGGACTCGCCGTCGGCGCTAGTTCGGTGCTGGGGCCGATGTATCTGGCCGAAATCGCGCCGGCGTCCTGGCGCGGACGGCTGGTTGCGTGCTTCCAGGTCAACATCGTGCTCGGCGTGCTGATCGCCTATGGTTCCAATTATTTTCTGGGTTCGATGGAGCTGGGAACCACCGAATGGCGTTGGAAGCTCGGCGTACAGGCCGTGCCGGCGTTCGCATTTCTAACGATGCTGTTCTTCATTCCACGCAGTCCGCGCTGGCTCATGATGCACGGCAAGCGGCAAGAGGCGGCGGCGGTGCTGGGCAAAATCGGCGTGGCCGACGTGGCCGGTCAGATGACCGCGATCCAGGAATCATTGCGCGAAGAAATCACCGGCAAAGCCGCGCCGCTCTTTGTTAAATCCCTCCGCAAGCCGGTCTTCCTCGCGATCACGATCGCGATGTTCAACCAGCTCGGTGGCATCAACGCGCTCTGGTATTACGCCGATCAGATTTTCGCGATGGCTGGATTCGACAAGCATGCGAGCGCCATGCAATCCGTCATTCTTGGGGTTGTCAATTTGATCTCGACCCTGGTGGGCATGGCCATCATTGACAAGGTGGGCCGCAAGCCATTGCTGATTTGTGGCAGCATCGGCGGCGCCATCAGCCTTGGGTTGGTCGCCTGGATCTTTAACAGCAACCTCCACGCCGACTGGCTGGTTTGGCTGCTCGGCGGCATGGTGATTTGTCATGCGTTCGGCCAGGGCGCGGTGATTTGGGTGTTCATCAGCGAAATTTTCCCGAACCTGGTCCGCAGCAAAGGCCAGACGCTGGGCAGCTTTACCCATTGGTTCATGGCCATGCTCATCTCGGGAATCTTTCCGATGGTGGCGCGCAATCTGGGGCAACCCAACGCTGGGCTGCCGTTCGCCTTCTTTTCGGTGATGATGATCGTTCAAATTGTTGTGGTGTGGAAATTTTTCCCGGAAACCAAACGAGTGGCGCTGGAGGACATGCAACAACGGCTCAAGCGTTGATGAGGAGCTTGAATAATATGAATTCCAAAGACAAACCGATGATCGCCGCCCGCCTCGTCGAAGGCCATCGCGTGGCCTCCGGTCTCAATGGCAATCCGCGTTTTCCGGGCGGCACGCTGCGGATGCAAACCCCGCATTTCCAGAAGCGCGGATTTGATATCAGCCACCTGTATCTGGGCACCTTGAACGTCAGCATTGCGCCGCTTGGTTATCGCGTGGTGAAGGCGCGGCACACCTTCACCAACGTGAAATGGCATCCCACGGAACCCGCCGAGGATTTTTCGTTTTTTGATGTGCGGATGATGCGTCCCGACGGCATCGCCGCGGCTGGTTATATCTATTATCCGCACCCGGACACGAAGCCAGAGCATTTCCAGCAAGCGGATGTGCTGGAGCTGCTGCTGCCGTTTGTGAAAGGTTTGAACTATGGCGTGACGTTGCGCCTGGAGGTGCCCGCTGACCAGATGGTCTTTGAGGCTCCCACGCATCAAAATGGTATCGGCCACGCCCCGCGGAAACAAGGGGTTCAGCCCGTTTCATGAATGCTTTCAAGCAGCGTACCGTAACCTTCTGCACTGATTTCGTCCTGGTCTGGGTGGTTGCGAATCTTGTCCTCTGGCTGCCGGCAAACGTCACCGCCCAAACTCCCTCCGAACTGTATCGCATTACGGACGGCGTCACCCACAGCCAGATGGATTTTCGCCAAATAATTGTGCCCAAAGGCGGAGAGTTGATTTTGGCTGACTTCAAAGGTCCCGGCAAAGTGACCTATTTCTATATCACCGATGACACGGTAGGAAGATGGTATCCGGGATTGGTGTTAGAAGTGTTCTGGGACGATGAAACCCAGCCCAGCATCCAGGTGCCGCTGGCGGATTTTTTTGGAGCGATTGGCGGTCGAGAGGTTGATTATCAATCCACGCTGATGCAGATCAATCACTCCTGTTTTATGAGCTATTTGCCGATGCCTTGCTCGAAGCGGGCGCGGTTTGTTTTGGCCAACGATGGCGACCGTGACTACTCGCAAAAAGTGGCCTACGGCATTGATTTCGAGGGAAGCGCGGCCTATGCCGCCGAGAAAAGCCGGTTGCACTGCGAGTGGCGCCGAAGCAACCCGGTCACCAACGGCTTGCACACAATCATGGAAACGTCGGGCCGGGGGCAATATATCGGATGTCTTTTACAAGTGGTTTCCAAGTCTCACGATGTCTGGTTTGGCGAGGGCGACACCATTTTTCATTTGGACGGTCAAACCTTCGGCCACACCCCCGGCACTGAAGATGAGTTTGGGTCTTGCTGGGAGGATCCCCATTGGCGAATCTTCTCGTCGCCTTACTGCGGTCATGTTCTAAACGAAAGTGGCGTCAATCGGATGTATCGCTGGTACGTGGCCAATCCGGTGCGGTTTCAGCAGTCCTCGAAAGTGGAAATCCAGAACCAACACAACAACGGCACGCCCACCACCAACGACGCCGATGACTACACGACCGTGGCCTTTTGGTATCAAGCGGGGCCGCACAAAGTGACCCCGCTCCCGACTTTCAAAGAGCGGACGGCTGGCAGTTTCACCGGCCAACACATAGCGCCAGGGAACTGACTTGGCCCACCGCAAGAATATGGCAGGCGAAAGTCAATTAATTCGGACTTTGTTATCGAAGAAAAACAATGAAACACTTCCCATACTCATTCACGTTTCTGTTCGTCGCCTGGGTCGCGTCTGCCTTTGGGGAAGCGGAAACCGGAGCCGGGTCCAAGGTGGCAACGCCGATGCCCAAGGATGAAATCAGGGTGGAAACAATTGCCTCACAGCCTTCATGGGTGATTGGCAACGATGAGGTGGAGTTGGCCGTCACACAGCTGGGAGCACAGATGGCTCCGGTCACGTTTTGCCGTGCCAGCCCCGCACCCGTGCAACCCTATTTTATAGCCCCCTGGCACGCTGAAAAATTGGCGGACAACACGCTGCCGATAGAGAGGGCGTTGCGCGGGGATTTTTTCTGCATGCCTTTTGGTGCCAATGCGGTTCCGGCCGACGGTGAAACCTATCCGCCTCACGGCGAACCACCCGGTGCGGTGTGGAACTTGCTCGGACATGGAAAAACCGGCCGCGTGACTTTCCTTGAAATTTCATTCAAACCACGGTTGCTTTCGGGCAATATCACCAAATGGATCAGGCTGGTGGACGGGCAGAATGCAATTTACACCCAGGAAATCTTG
>Ga0265338_10002735_pt1 | contig 25878 bp, 28 predicted proteins | sample 42126metaG_FD_193579 | JGI IMG/M metagenome (GOLD analysis project Ga0265338, IMG submission 193579) | Rhizosphere microbial communities from Carex aquatilis grown in University of Washington, Seatle, WA, United States - 4-21-26 metaG | ecosystem: Host-associated > Plants > Roots > Rhizosphere...
AGTTTCGGATTTTTGAGTTTTCATGGTGGGGAATATTACTGCAAAGGCCAAAAAGGGCGTTAGCGCACTTTGGAAGGTTTGGAAGGTTTGGAAGCTTTTCTTTCGCGTCTCTATGCCCCTGAAAACACGCGTGTTAGACACGAAATTTGCCACTTTCCCGCCATTTTTCCCGTTTTTGTACGGCGCAATCCTCCGCGCCGTTTCTTCCCTCTCCGCCGTTCCGTTCCGCTCCGCGCCGTGTGTAACGTCGACTGTCCCCAGTCGACTTCGTGCCCTGCTCCGCGCCGTCTCCGAATTGTAGGGCTGCCTGCCCGCCTGCCGTCATTTCCCCGGTAGGGCGCGGTGGCTCACCGCGCCGTCCTGCCACTTGCTGGTGTAGTATGCGCCGTCACTGGCGCATCCACCGCCCGCTCCCCGGTTCTCATTCCGAGCTTGTCGAGGAATCTCTGTCGTTTCCCCGGTAGGGCGATCTGGCCCAGAGCGCCGTCCTCCTGCTTGCCGGTGTAGCGTGCGCTTGCCTCGAATTCTTTTCGAGTGCCGTCACTGACGCATCCGTCGCCGTTCCGCTCCGCGCCCTGTGTAGCGTGCGGTGTCCCCACCGCATCCCCTCCCCGTCTGTCATTCCGAGCTTGTCGAGGAATCTCTGCCTGCCTACACTCCGCGCCGATGGCTTCGGAGAAGAGCTTGGTTATACCTGTGGAACGTCTTCACAATCTCATCCACGAGATTCGCGGACAAAAGGTCATGCTCGACAGCGACCTGGCAACCCTTTACGGAGTGGAAACAAAGACGCTGAAGCGCGCGGTAAACCGCAACCGCGTCCGATTCCCCGCCGATTTCATGTTCGAACTCACGGCAGATGAGGCCGAAGCGATTCGGCGTTCAAGGTACCAAATTGGCACCTTGAAGCGCGGTCGAAACATCAAGTATCTCCCCTATGCTTTCACTGAGCAGGGTGTGGCAATGCTTTCCAGCGTATTGCACAGCGAACGTGCGGTGTTGGTTAATATCGTGATCATGCGCGCCTTTGTGAAGATGCGCGGCGCGCTTTCGGATACGCGCGAATTGTCCCGCAAACTGGCGACGCTGGAGAAGGAACTCAAGGAACGGCTCAATGTGCATGATGCGGCCATCGTCACCATCCTCCAACGCATCATGGACATCATCGACCCGCCGTCGCTACCGGAACCGCCGCCCAAGAAAGGCATCGGCTTCCAGGTGAAAGAGCGCAGAAGTCGTTACCGAACGGGGGCTGGCTGATTCCCCACGAAGAGCCGGGAGCCCGATACATCTCTTACATATGTATCATGGCTGCTCCGAACTCTGGTACGGAGGGCTCGCCTCGTGACGACGTTGATAACAAAAAACGAACTGACCCCTTCTCTTTCTGGACGCGGGCGTGCCGACAAAGTGAATCTGTCAATAGTCAATGACTGACCCCGTTGCCTTACCCTTCTTTCTAAAGAGTAAAGCACTGACCCCTTTGACGCGCTACCATTGCGGCACTCGGTTAACCGAGCTGGTGGACGGGGTGGAGAGTCGACCACGGTGATCTGATTGCTAAATGCCAACGGGTAGCTTCAGCTGCTTCCACACATCCGCATTCTGCAGCCTGCTTGGCTCATTATTCAAATGCGCAACAAGAATGTCGCGAACCTGATCAGTCGCTTCGGTATGCTCTTCCACCTTGTGACAGAAGCGCTCTCGAAGAGCCACCGCCAGCATTGTTGCTCTCTGAAGCGAACATACCCGCGCTGCGGCCAATGCGCCCCACATTTCTTCATTCCCCCCCCCGATCGGATTGAGATCACCTGCGACCCTCTCCAAGTCTTCGCGTTCCAGATCGCTCTGCGCTAGCATCAGGAGGCTCGCCTGCCGGTTAAGGGGCGAATCCCACCCCTGGCACTTCTTCAATACATGCAGGGGGATCACACACTGCTGCCCGCCACGGACCACATTCGCGAGTACAGACAACAATCCTGGGCGACCCTCTGGCTCTGCAATGAACGCGGCAGCAACCTGCTCAAGATGCGGCCACCGCTCCCTAGTACGGAGGAAAACTCTCACACCTTTTGCGCCAAGCCATTCCAACAATCCGATCCAGTCTAAAGTGAGAGCCATTCCCGGTTTGTCAGGAATAAGATCTAGAGGAAAAGTAGCTCCTACGTCCTTTGGTTGGGATTCTAAGAGGTAGAGCGCCTGAAGGTCGTCCACGGTCAAACCTGGCGACTCCTCTCGAACCAGCCTGCCGGGCAGACCCCTAACACATCTTAGTATTCTGGAACCCAATCTGCTACGGATTTCGGGCGACTTAATCCTTGGAAGTGTGGTGATTAGCTCGTGTAAGCTCGTAGCATCGAGATGTGACGGGTATCCCAAGCCAAAGGTGTAGAACGGAAAGCCACGATCTGCAATCGTCCCGTCGAATGGAACTGACCAATCACACATCGCAACATAGTCATCGTCTGTGACTCCATTTATTGACCATCGACTTTCTGCCTTCGTCCACGCTGCGTAATCGCCCAAATCGCCTGAAGCAGCTCGGTCAGCGATGGTTAACAGCTGAGCCTTGTCCTTCGCAAGGGACAGGCAGGCCCTGAGCGGCCATGGCAGCGGCCAGAGAATCTTGCTCGTCTCTGGGTCGAACACATCCGCCACCCGTTTGAGTTGTTCCGAAAGCACTTGAGCACATGGATTCATAGAGAACTGTGCAGCGGCCTTATAGGAGGCCCACGTGGTGTTCGTTTCCGGTAAGGACTCCGTGATGTGCCAAAGTTTCGTTCCGCGCGATTGCACTCGATCAATGAGGAAATGCTGGAAGACGCACTTTGTTACCGATCTATTCTCAATGCGGGTGTCTTCCTCCCCACTATCCCGAGCCATAAATAATGTAAGGACAGTGCGCCATGGCTCTGGAAACGTTCTTAATTCTTGCTGAGGCTCTTCGAATGCGTAAATGACTTCTTGGTCAACAAGCTTCTCTGCAGGTTGTAACGGGAGCAATGTGAATACCCTTTGCTCTGACCACGGTTTCAAGTGCTCCGCCCCGCACGGGAAAAGTATCAACGCTTGTTTCTCCACCTCCGCCGGCCAATGCTTGTCGATCGTTTCTATTGCCCATTGAACGTCTCTGTTGGCCAATTGAGAAAGAAGATACCATGCGCCGAGTTGGCAATAAAAATGCGATTGACCCAATCTATCCAGGACTGCGGCATGGTAAATACTCTCCAGGTCTGGGTGATATACTGAAGCGAGGTTCGCGGCGGCTTCGCGGTCTGCGAAACGCATCAACTCCAGGGAGACTTTTGCGAATTGCGCCTCATACTCGGGATGCGATCTGCTCGTCCCATCTTGGAGAATGTCCAAAGCGAGACGCGATCCCCATAATACTGCGTGTGACGCCTGCGCTAATAGCGTGTCTTCAAAGAACCCCTGAGCGCTACGCTCATCGTTGAGTGCCGTGCAGAAACCGAAGACTGCGTCAAGAAGATGCTCGCGAGCGGTGAAGCACTTGCCGACTGCGAACAAGAACACGTTCCTCCAATACGCGGCCGGCGCGATGACCTTGAGGCGGCTCCGAATGTCATCATCGAAGCCAGTCATTAGAGCTTCAGCCGCCATGAACTCTTTAAGAGAGGGGATATCGAAGCGCACCCACCCCTCACGTACCCTAACCAAAAACACAAGTCTTTGGAGAGTGCTGTTGGTGATTCGGTCGAGAAGCGCAGTTGCCTTAGGCTCTGGGACCTTAATCTGTGTCAGCCTTGCCCTGACTAGCCTCCGGAACTGCTCATCTGAGAGAGCCGCTTCGGCAATGACAGTGCCACCTTCAGGGGTCCCCTCGGGGGGCCTCTCACCAGCCACGTGCAGTACTAGGCCAGCATGCGCATGAATGGTTTCAATATCAGTGCGTCGTTCACTAAGAATGCCCCCAAGCAAGCCCCGACGAGTTTCGCGTTTATAGATAGTCTCGTAGTACTCTTTAAAAAGGCGATAGCGCTGTTGCGGTGGCTCTCCGGTTTCTTCAAGCAGCGTAGCCATTATCGTCACTTGCAGGGGGCTCTGCATCAGGGGTGTCGTAGCAGGGTTCTTGCAAGCCTTTTCCAACGCAAGGATCAGGTCATCCCGCTTTCGCGCCTCCGTGGCATATCGTGCATGTGCTAGGCGGCGTCCGTACTCAAGCGCGCAATGCGGAGGTAGTGGAATAAGATACAGGTATCTGAATAGATTCTCCGAGAACTCCTTGCTGTAACTTTGTGGCCGTGTCGTTGCAACAATCAGTAGATCTGAGTTGCACGTCGCAGCATCCACTCGGAAATGTTCGATCTGTTTCATCACTAGCGCCCGATTGCTGGACGGAGGCACCTCGTCCAAGCCGTCCAGCACCAATAGCCATGGGTAAAGGCTAAGCCACTTCTTCAAGTCTTCTGTCGCAATTGATGCGCTTCCTAAGCGAGCGATGTCACGGCGAACATATTCGAATAGAGTCAGTTGCTCGTCAGCGGCCAAGGCTTCCGAAAATCGCTTCAGTTCGACACGAACGGGGAATCTACGAGCAAGGGGCAGCCCGCCGAGGTCGGCCCGTTGCTTGTACAACTGCTTGATGCTAGCGGGTACGCTATCGTCAAGCCGACTACGTGGACGGCCGCTAAGAATCGCCGCGCGGTACAGCTGGCATAGATACTGGCCGAGTGTGCTCTTACCCTGCCCGGGGCCACCAATTATGGCAAAACGAGCAATTCCGGAATGAGACGAAGTTTGTTCTCTGGAATCTTCGGGCTGATTTTCATCCAGCTTGCGGAGCACTGAACCTCCGGCTTCGAGCAGCCCCTCGACTGTCATCCGCATGTTCGCAGGATTTTCCTGCGATGGGAGTGAAGCGTCTTCAGGCCTAATGGCGTAGGGTAGATCGAGAAACACTTGCGCCAAGGGAATCTTCTGTTGGGGGTCATCACCCGAAGATTGTAGTTTTGCAGCTGTGTCCTCCAAGAGTTCCTTTTGAAGGAAACAATCCATCACCTCTGCAAAGTCTGCGCCCTTCGGGTTTAGGAGGCGCATCATCTCCGACAAGACGTCGCCAGCAGTAATGAAGTGCCCGTAAGCCCTACGCACGTCTTGGTCGCCGTCAAGAAAACCGCGCAAATCGCTGTAGTCCCATATGGCATGTCCTTTAAGCCCTAGCTTCTTTTTATATCCCTCTAGTGCTTGCGCGACGCGATCACGCCCGCCGCGTCTGGCGACTCCACTCAAAGCTACATTCGTAACTAGAATATAGTATTCTGGCTTTGGTAGCCGTCGTTTACGGGAAAAGTATTTCTTAATGTCGCTTGCAAGTTGATCCAATACCCAAGCGGCATCTTTGCGTCGGTCCCCGGATGGCTGTTGCTTGAATTTACATCCCAACACCAAATAGCCATTCCAAGAGTGTTTCGCTGATGGGTAGATCATCTTTCCGCGGTAAGTCAGGTCCCGGGCTCCATCTGGACCATCGCCAAACGCCGCGATACCGGCAGCAATTTCCTTTCTCGCCAGTGCCTGAACAAGGTGTTGAAAGTCGCGCGGGTTGAGTCCATTGAGATTATAGTCACTCATTCATACACCTCGTGGTTTTTGTGATCGAAAGGCTTGGCCACAGTATTTGTGGTAAGTGGTGCCGGTAGATATAAACTAATGGAGGTGTAGATAGTCATTCGCTTCGTCGTCCGTTTCAGTTCGCGTCCTGACTCACCCGCAACAAAGGGGAGTGTAGCAAGTCGGCGTGAGGAATCAACGCAGAACGGACAACGGGCAAGAAGAGGAACCCACCCCTGCCCGATGAGGAACCAGGGCACGCCCCTCCGTTGGAGGGGAACGCGTCGACCCCGTACACGACACGCGGGCGGGCAGAGCGACGCAGCTACAACGGGCGGGGGCAACGGCGAGAAGCGGATGACCTGCAAAAGCGGGGCACGCCGCGTCAGGCGACGCGGCCTACAACTACTAATTTAGTATATTTTAGCTTTCAATTAGTAGTTGGCCTTACGACGGTTGACACGTCAGGCCGAATCCACCGAAGGAGGGATTGGGATCACACCTGAACGTTGTAACAATTACCTCGCCTTTGCAGAGATTCGCTCCAACGGACGAGTGATACACACCGCTAACGACCGGCGACGCGGCTACAATGGTTCAGAGCGGACACCGCAGCGCGGCGTCCCCTACCACAGAAGGGGGTCGAACGCCGTTACTGCTTCGCTGCGTCTTCGACCTTCGTGGCAGTCTTACCGATGCGGTCGCGGAGGTAGTAGAGTTTGGCGCGGCGGACTTTGCCGGAACGCTCGACTTCGATCTTTTGGATGAAGGGGGAATGGGTCGGGAAAATGCGTTCGACGCCTTCGCCGTAGCTGATGCGGCGGACGGTGAAAGTCTCGGCGATGCCGCGTCCCTGTTTGTTGATCACGATGCCGGAAAACATCTGGACGCGTTCGCGGTCGGCTTCCTTGATGCGGGAGAAGACTTTGATGGTGTCGCCGACTTTGAAAGGGACGATGTCGGAGCGTAATTGTTCGTGCTTAAGTTTTTCAATGACATTCATGATGGTACTCGGTACTCCCTTGTTATCGCGTATTCTGCCTGAAATTGGAACCTTATTCTTTCGTTATTGTTACGGGTGACAACGCACGCTAAAGCGTGTGGCTACAGTCACTTCAGCATATCGGGGCGGCGGTGCTGGGTGCGCTGGCGGGCCTGTTCTTTGCGCCAGCGGGCGACTTCCTCGTGGTTACCACTGAGCAGGACGTCGGGCACCTTTTTGCCCGCGAACTCGGGCGGGCGGGTGTATTGGGGACCTTCGAGCAGGCCGCTGGCAAACGAATCGTCGCCGGCACTGAGTTCGTCGCCGAGGACGCCCGGCAACAGGCGGACGACGGCGTCGACGAAGACGGCAGCGGCAAGGGCGCCATTGGTGAGGACGTAGTCGCCGATGCTGAGTTCGTCGGTGACGAGGGCTTCGCGGACACGTTCGTCGACGCCCTCGTAGTGGCCGCAGATGATGAGGAGATGAGATTTGGTTGAGAAATCGTGGGCGCGGGATTGCGTGAGGGCCGTGCCTTGCGGGGTCATGAGGATGACGCGGGAATCGGGGCGGCGGAGTTTCTCGACGGCTTCGAAGATGGGTTCGGGTTTCATGAGCATGCCCGGGCCGCCGCCGTAAGGTTTGTCGTCGACGACGCGGTGTTTGTCGTGGGTGAAATCGCGGAGGTTGTGGACGCGGATGGCGACGAGTCCCTTGGTCTGGGCGCGTTTGAGGATGCTCTCGTCGAGGGGACCCTCGAAGATGCGCGGGAATAGCGTGAGTACGTCGATGTCCATGAACAGCCCCTGCGGCGCGGCGGCGTTATTCGGTCGGGCCTTCGCCGTCGGTTACGGTCGGGCTGTTGGTGTCGACCGGGCCATCGGACTGGGGCGGCGGCGGGGCGCCTTCGGTGGGACGGCTGCCGGGTGGTTCGATGATTTCGAGCATGGCGCGTTTGCCCTGCTTGGCGGCGGCACTGGTCAGCAGCGAGCGGATGGCGGTGATGGTGCGGCCGCTTTTGCCGATGACTTTGCCGATGTCGGTCTGGTTGAGGCGGAGCTCGAAGACGACGGTGCGTTCGCCTTCGACTTCTTTGACGTCAACCTGCTCGGGGTGATCGACCAGGGCTTTGACCACGTATTCGACAAACGCTTTCATGTCGTGCTCCCGTCATGTGCGGCGGCCAATGGCGTCCCGCGGGGCGACGCCTGATGACCCTCAGGCCGCCGGCTTGGAGGCCTTTTCGGCTTTTTTCAGGATGCTGCGTACGGTGTCGCTGGGCTGGGCGCCTTTTTGGATCCAGTGTTTCGCCCGCTCGAGGTCCACCTTGAAATTGTCGGTGGCTTTTTGGGGATGATAGGTCCCAATGTTCTCGATAAACCGCCCGTCGCGCGGGCTGCGTTTGTCGGCCACAACGATACGATAGGCCGGAACGTTTTTGGTTCCGACGCGGCGCAATCTAATTCTTACCGGCACTGTGTCACCTCCCGAATTTCATTTTTGGCATCAGGCCCTTGCGGGTGATGGTTTTTTGCATTTTACCCATTTCTTTCATCATACGCTTCATGGCGTTGAACTGCTTCAGCACGTCGTTGATCTCGGCGACGGTCGTGCCACTGCCGCGCGCGATGCGCGTCCGACGGCCCGCGTTCAGGATCTCGGGACGACGCCGCTCCGTAGGGGTCATCGACTGGATGATCGCCTCGATGCGCTTAAGCTGTGACTCGCCACCGCTGAGGTCAGGCATTTTACCCATTCCCGGCAACATGCCAAGCAGATTTTCCAACGGGCCGAGTTTCTTAAGTTGTTGCAGCTGTGAGAGAAAGTCTTCGAGGTTCAGGCTTTGGTCGGCGATTTTTTCCTGTAATTCCTCGGTTTTCTTCACATCGAACGCATCCTGCGCCTTTTCAACCAGGCTGACCACGTCGCCCATACCCAGGATCCGGCTCGCCATTCGCTCGGCATGAAACGGTTCCAGATCATCGAGTTTTTCACCGACACCCGCGAACTTGATCGGTTTGCCTGTGACCGCGCGCATCGACAGCGCCGCCCCGCCTCGGGCGTCACCGTCAAGCTTGGTCAGTACGATTCCGGTAATGCTCAGCGCCTTGTCGAAATGCGTGGCGATGTTCACCGCCTCCTGACCCGTCGCCGCGTCGGCCACAAGCAGAATTTCCTGCGGCACGAGCGCATCCTTCATGCGAACGAGTTCTTGCACAAGTTCTTCATCAATGTGCAATCGACCAGCCGTATCGAAAATGACCGGGCTGCGGTCCTGCGACTGCGCGAAGGCCAACGCTTGCTTGGAAATCTCCACCACGTCTGTTTCCCCGCGCATCGAGTAGACGGGGATTTGCACCTGCTTGCCGAGGGTTTCGAGTTGGTCAATCGCCGCAGGTCGATACACGTCGCACGCGACCAGGAGCGGTTTTCGCCCTTGCTTCATCAGCAGTTTTGCCAACTTGCCGCACGTCGTCGTTTTCCCGCATCCGTGTAGCCCGACCATCATCCAATTGCCATTGTTGTTGGGCGGCGCGGGAATCCCTGCCTGCGTCTGATCACCGCTCATCAACGCGACCAGTTCATCGTACACGATTTTTACGATTTGTTGGCCGGGGGTGATGCTGGTGAGAACCTCCTGGCCGAGTGCGCGCTGTTTGGTGCGCTCGATGAAATCCTTGGCCACCTTGTAGTTCACGTCGGCTTCGAGCAACGCGAGGCGTACTTCACGCAGCGCATCGGCAACGTTCTTCTCCGTCAACTTGCCGTAACCGCGCAGGTTCTTGAATACCGACTGCAGTTTCTCTGAAAGTGAATCGAACATAAGCAACTCGCCAAGCGCCAAACTATCGACTTCAAAGGTGGAGAGGGCAAGAACATTTGACCGCAAAAGGAAGGGGCGAGCCGAAGCCCGCCCCCTCTTCCTAACCAACAACCACTCGGAGCTATTTCTCTTTGTCGAAGTCCTTCAGGGCCTTCTCGCTGGGAGACTTGAGGGTATCCTGATGTTTCGTGGCAGTATCCTGCACCGTTTCCATGTATTTCCACGCGCCGTATCCCGCCGCTGCGAGCAGCGCTATGAAGAGCAGCTTCTTTATGCGTCAACCCTTTCAATCTTGGCGCCGAGCGCACGCAGTTTCTGGTCGATTCGTTCGTAGCCGCGGTCGACGTGGTAGATGCGATTCACTTCCGTCTCGCCGTCGGCGGCCAGCCCCGCCAGCACCAGTCCTGCACTCGCGCGCAGATCGCAGGCCATGACGGGCGCACCGCTGAGCTTCCGGACGCCTTTGACGATGGCGCTGCTGCCTTCCAGCGATACATCTGCGCCCAGCCGCGCCATTTCGCTGATGTGCATGAACCTGTTGGGGAACACTTTTTCCGTAATCACGCTGATGCCCGGCGTAACGGTCATCATGGCACTCATCTGCGCCTGCATGTCCGTCGGGAAGCCGGGGTACGGCATTGTGATGACGTCCACCGCCTTAAGGTCGCCATTGCTCTTGACGCGGATCGTGCCATTGGCGCGCTCGACTGTGACTCCGCATTCTTCAAGCTTGTCGCGGACGGCGCTGAGATGTTCGGCCCGCGCGCCCGTAATCTCGATGTCCCCGCCCGTGATCGCCGCCGCAGCCATGAATGTACCGGCTTCGATGCGGTCGGGGATGACGGTGTGCTCCGCGCCGTGCAGCTCCTGGACGCCTTCGATTTCGATCATGTGGCTACCGATGCCTTTGATCTTCGCCCCCATCTTGATGAGGAAATTTGCCAGGTCTTCAACCTCGGGTTCGCAGGCGGCGCCTTCAATCCAGGTTGTTCCACTCGCCAGGGCGGCGGCCATCATCACATTGGCCGTACCGAGAACGGTCGAGCCGAACCGGCCACCCATGAACACGTCGTTACCGGTCAATTCGTTGCAGCGCGCATGGACGTAGCCATTCTCCACCACCACGTCCGCCCCGAGGCGTTTGAGCCCCTTGAGGTGCTGGTCGATGGGACGATCACCGATAACGCAGCCACCGGGCAATGAGACCTTGCAATTGTGCAAGCGCGCCAGCAGCGGCCCGAGCAGACACACGGAGGCACGCATCTTGCGGACCAATTCATAGGGAGCCACGCCGAGTGGATGTCCCGCGCGCACCTCGACGACGCCTTCCGTCTTATGATGCGTGACCTTCACGCTGAGCCAGCGCAGGATGTCGCACATGAACTGGATATCGCTGAGATTCGGCACGCCGCGGATGACGCACGGTTCACTGGTGAGCAATGTGGCGGCGATGATGGGCAGGGCCGCGTTCTTGGAACCGCTGATCTGCACGGTCCCGCGAAGCGGGTTGCCCCCGCTGATAATGATCTTTTCCATAGCTCCCTCCTTGGTAAGAGCTACTTCCTCCGCACGGGCTTCCCCAAGCCCAGTTGTTTACTTTCCAGGCTGAGCCACAACCACCCGCTCATGCCCCTGCAAATCTTTTACGACTTCGACCATCGCGAAACCTTGCTGGCCAAAAATTTCTGCGACAGCGTCCCGCTGTCCGGCGCCGATCTCCAGCGCCACGAACCCGGAGGGTGACAAAGCACGCCTGGCATCCATGACCAAGCGCCGGATAACTTTGAGTCCATCCTCACCCGCCGCAAGTGCGCGTACGGGCTCAAAGCCTCTAACCTCCTTGGGCAGCTTCGCCAATTCCCCATCAGCAATGTACGGCGGGTTTGAAACGATCGCCTCCGCCACGAAGCTACTGGGGAGTTTTTCTAGCAAATCACTTTCGAAAAAGCGAACCTTTTTTTCCACTTGATGCAACGCCGCGTTACCCCGGGCCACCTCCAGCGCCTCCGGGCTGATATCCAACGCCGAAATCTCGGCGTCCGGCAGTTTCTTCGCCAGCGTGATGGCGATGCACCCGCTCCCGGTCCCCACATCCAGCACTGCTGGAGGCCGAGTCGGTGGCGCAGGCGCCCTCCCCTTCAGCCTTTCCAGTACGACATCCACCAAGAGTTCCGTTTCCGGCCTCGGGATAAGCACGCGCTTGTCCACCATGAACTTCAGTCCGCAGAACTCCGTCTCGCCAGTGATGTACTGCAACGGCTCGCCGCCAGCACGCCGCTTCACCAATTCCCGAAGCCTCGCCAGGGTTCCTTCATCCAACTCCCGCTCGAACTCCAAATACAGGTCGAGCCGCTTCTTCTTCAGCAAATGCGCCAGTAACAACTCGATCGTCAGCCGCGGACTTTCCACTCCCTGCTTTTCAAAAAACGGCGTGGTCTTGTTGATGACTTCCAGAATGCGCACGGCGGGAGACTATCCGAATTGACGGTTCAGCGGAAGCCCGATTCAAATCACGCCGTGGTTTCGGCGAGGCGTTCGTTCAGGTCGTTTGTCATCAGCGCGGCAATAAGTTCGTCGAGGTCGCCCTCCAGAATCGCCGGCAGATTCTGGATCGTGACATTGATACGATGGTCGGTCACGCGATTCTGCGGGAAGTTGTAGGTGCGAATCTTCTCGCTACGGTCGCCTGACCCAATCTGGGTCTTGCGCGCAGCCGACATTCTCGCCTCTTCCTGTTCCTGTTTGTGGGCCAACAGGCGAGACCGGAGGACGCGAAGGGCCTTCGCCTTGTTCTTGATCTGCGACCGCTCGTCCGCGCAACGGACGATCAGCCCGCTTGGTTTGTGATTGATCTGCACAGCGCTGTCCGTCGTGTTCACGCCCTGGCCACCGGGGCCGCTGGCACGGCAGACAGTGATTTCCATGTCCTCGGACCGGAGTTGGACATCCACTTCCTCGGCTTCGGGCAACACAGCCACGCTGGCGGTACTGGTGTGAATGCGTCCCTGGGCCTCGGTCTCGGGGACGCGTTGCACGCGATGAACGCCGCTCTCATACCGAATCTTCTTGTACACGTCCTGCCCCTGGATGGAGAACACAATTTCCTTGAAACCACCACGCTCGCTGGCACTGGTGTCCATCACTTCGACCTTCCAGCCTTGCCCATCGGCATAGCGGCTGTACATGCGGAAAAGGTCGCCTGCGAAGAGCGCCGCTTCTTCGCCACCGGTACCCGCGCGGATTTCCACGATGGTGTTGCGCGAATCATTCGGGTCGGGCGGAACGAGTCCCAACTGAATGTCGCGATACAACTTCTCCAGCTTGCGCTGCAGATCGTCGAGTTCTCCCTTGGCCAATTCCGCCATCTCCGCGTCGCCGGACGCGGCCAGTTCCTGGTTCTCAGCGATCTGTTTCTGCACCGCCTCCGCAGTAGAGTAGTCGCCCAGAAGCTTCTTGAGACGCTGGAGTTCGCGCGCGAGTTCGCCCGCGCGTCGTTGATCGGAGTACACCGCCGGATTGGCGAGTTCAGTCTCCAATTCGACCGCTCGCTTGCGGAATTTATCGATGTTGGGCAGTGAGTTCATGGACGATGCGCTTCCGTCGTAAAAAGCAAAACTCCGGCGGAAACGATTTGTCTCCTGCCGAAGTTCTCGCAAAACGCAGCTACTTCGTCTTCTTGGCGTACCGCTTCTGGAAGCGCTCGACGCGACCCGCGGTGTCCACAAACTTCTGCGTGCCCGTGAAGAATGGATGGCACTTGGAGCAGATGCCGATACGCATGTCCTTGCGCGTGGACCGCGTCTTGATGATGTTGCCACAGGCGCAGTGAATCACGGCGTCAACGTATTCCGGATGTATCTTTTCTTTCATAAGTCAGGGCGCGGGAATCTACAGGAGGACTGGCCCCGTTGCAAGCCGAAATTGACCCCCCTTCCAAGGCCATTACGCTGGGCCGTTGCAATCCCCGCATCAGTCTGCTAGGTTGCCTCGCAGATGAAGAAGCCGGTCAAAGCCGTGAAAACGAAGAAAAAAGCCTGGTTGTTGGGGTTGGGTCTCGACAACAAGGACGGCCATACCCGCATTACGACCGGCGACAACTTCAAACTGGTCGGGGGCAGCGAGGAGACGCACGGGGTCATGCAGGAGAAAGCCGTCAAACTGAACGAGCATCTCAAACGCCGCGGAAAAACCCTCGAGACCGTCAGCCACGAGGAGTTTCACGAGATCGCCGACAAGGTCGGCATGCCGGTCTTGGACGCCCAGCGCGCACACGAGAAGAATTGAAGAGCTGACGGCTCCCAAGACGGCGAAGCTGGGCCTATTTCCCTTCGTACCATTTCTCGGCCGGTAGGTTGGCGACCGACTCTTTAACGACCACCTTTCCCTCTGCATCTCGGAAAACCAGCGCTTCCTCCCGCCAGGGCATCTCCGCCGAAAGATCATACGTTCCCTCGACAAGGCGATCAATGAATAGCGTCCACCTTATCCTCGCAGGGTCGTAGTAGTAAGCTTGAAGAAAGCAGGCACTACGACCAGAGAATGGACAATACCAGACCGCGAATATCTGCCGACCAGACCGCCTGAATTCCGCTCTCTGGACCGGCCCAAAGCCCACCGAAGATCCGAACGTTCTAACGAGTTCGTCCCGGGTCCTCACCTCCTTGGGTATATCAAGCGGCGGTCTCTCCGTGGAAATTGCTGCGGCTGTGTCCTTGATCTTTCCCAGGGCTTTAAGCACGCGTCGAATCCGCTCGTCAGGACGCGGGTCGTCACCAACCGCAAATTTCGCCGAAGGGTACGCTCTTTGAATCTGAAAACTGTCAGTGCGAGGCCAAACATCAATTACAGGCAGGCTACTAGAGCAAGATGATAGAGACGTCCAGAAGGCTCCTTGATAGCACCGTTGGCCGTCCGCCATGATGACAAACGCCTTGCCGCCAGTTCCCACATCCTCGAGTTTCGGAATCCTTTGCGCTCCGGAGTGCGTCAGGGTCAACGTGTGCGTCTGCCAGTCGTAACTGGCAAGGTCTTTCTCAGTCAGCAGCGGCTCGCTCTCCAAGGTGACTTTCTCGATATCTCCGTGTGAATCCCGGAATGGAGCCTTTACCAAGTACAGTGCGAAACGAGGTCCGGCTACGTCTCCGTAACAACAGACCGCGAGAGCATAAAGCATCGCTGTCAGCAAACCCACCAGTGCCGGTTTTGCCCGGATAAGCGGTTTGATAATCCGTAGTTGATTCATGGCGGTAGGCTTACACTAATGCCTGCCTCTCACTACGGTGAGTAAAATCAGGGTAAAAAAACTGCTCAACTTCCGACGGCTAGTAGGTCTTGCGCAGATTACTCGGAAGTATGTTCAACTCGTTGCGGTACTTGGCAACGGTTCGGCGGGCGATCGGGATGCCCTGTTCCTTGAGAATAGCGACGATTTCCTGATCGGAGAGTGGCTTGTTGGGGTCTTCGCGTTCGATAAGCTTCGAAATCTGTTCTTTCACGCTGGTGTTGCTCATCGCGCCGCCGGAGGCGGTCTCAAAGCCCGGCGTGAAGAAATACTTCATCTCAAACAGCCCTTGCGGCGTCTGCATGTACTTGTTGGCGACCGCACGGCTGACCGTGGTTTCGTGGACGCCCACCACCTCGGCGACCTGCGCCATCGTCAGCGGCCTGAGGAAGGAAATGCCCTTGTCGAGGAACTCGCGCTGGCGATCTACAATCACCTTGGCGATATTGTAAATCGTCTGCTGGCGTTGGTGAATGCTCTTGATGAGAAATTTACCCGCGCGGATCTTGTCGCGGATGTAATCGCGCGCGTCGTTGGACTTCTCGCCGCTGGCCATCAACTCCTTGTAGGTGTTGCTGATGCGCAAATGCGGAATCTGTTCGTCGTTGAGCAGCACCACGTAGTCCTCGCCGATCTTCTGCACGACCACGTCCGCGGCGACGTACTGCTGTTGTTCCGTGGTAAACATCCGTCCCGGCTTCGGTTCGAGCGTGGAAACGAAATTCGCCAGTTGTTGCACCTGCTCGACGCTGAGGTTCATTGCCCGCGCAATTTCCGGGAACCGCTTGCGCCCCAAGTCATCCAGATGCTGGTTGACCAGCACGGCCTCAATCGATTCCGACTTCCCGAGCCGGTCCAACTGGATCAGCAGGCATTCCTTCAGGTTCCGTGCGCCGACGCCGACAGGATGGAACGTCTGCACCAGTTCAAGCGCTTCCTGCAATTGTTCCAGGGGGATTCCGGAACTGACGGCTAACTCTTCGATCGGTGTCAGCAGATACCCGTCATCGTTGATGCTGCCGACAATCAGCTCCGCGACCTTGCGGCGGTCCTCGGTGACGTTCATGAAACCAAGTTGCTGAAGCAAATGTTGTTGCAGCGATTCTTGTTGAACGATCGAGTCGAAAAAGTGTTGCCGCTGCTCCTCCTGTTCGGGCGAGCGCGAGCGGACAGTGTTCGTCTGGGAAAAATACTCCCGCCACTCGTCGTCGAGCTTTGACAGGACCTCGAACTCCTCCTTGAACTCCGCCCGTTCCTCGGCAGTGGTTCCTTTGTCCCCATCTGCTACGGCCTCGGGCGACTCGACATCGGGTGATTCGGTCTCGACGCGTGTCTCGTCCTTTGGAATCTCTTCCAGCAGAGGGTTTTGCTGCAACTCTTCCTGCACCAGCGAGCGCAACTCAAGCGTCGGTACTTGAAGTAAATGAAGGCTCTGCTGTAGCTGCGGCGCCAAAATCTGCTGCAGCGACAACCTCTGAACCTGATGTAATCCGGGACCTGCCATCTTCGTGTTATTGTAGTCTTGCGTCTCGCCAGACCAGTTCCACTATATTCGCGACCTCCAGCAAGTAAAGGCCAAAGATTGTGCAATCCGTGTGCCAGATTTTCACGGCACTGGTGCGCTCCTCCGTCGGCCCGGAAATCGGCCCACTGTGCTCGCAGAAAGCTTGAGTCAACTCCCGCTCTGTGTAGAATCCCGGGCGTGGGGATACGTATCACGATTTTGGGTAGTGGCAGCGCCGGTAATTGTACGTTGATCGAAACCGACACGACGAGGCTCCTCGTCGACGCGGGTCTCAGCGGTCGCCAGATCACCCATCGGCTCTCTCTCATCGGCCGTCAGACCGACCAAATCAGCGGCGTCATCCTCACTCACGAACACTCTGACCACACCCGCGCCCTTGGGGTCCTCTGCCGGGCGCGCGCGCTTCCCGTGTATGCCAACCGTCTTACCGCCGAGGCAGTCACAACCGACCCTGACTGGCAGGACCGAGTGCATATCTCGTGGCGGCTGTTTGCGACCGGTGGGTCGTTCGAAGTCGGTGATCTGCACGTAGAATCGTTCAGTGTTCCTCATGACGCCTACGATCCCGTCGGCTTTGTCATTCGCCATCCAGGCTCCGGTGTGGCTGTGGGGGTGCTCACCGACCTCGGTCACGTCACCAAGCTGGTCACGGAACGCGTTCGGGCGATGGACGCACTGGTGGTCGAAGCGAACCACGACGTAAAGTTGTTGCAGGAGGACACTGCCCGTCCGTGGGCCATCAAACAGCGCATCATGAGCCGTCACGGGCATCTGAGTAACGACGCGGCTGCGACGCTGACCAGCGACGTGGCCTGCGACAGGTTACGGCACGTGTTTCTCACGCATCTCAGTCGGGACTGTAATCGCCCCGAGTTGGCGCAGCAAACCGTTGGTGAGAGACTGCAAAAGATCGGCGCGCGTCACATCGCGGTCACGGTCTCCAGCCAGGACAAACCAACCGCGACGCTGACGTTATAGTTACCGCCGCTCTCAAGCCTACCGGCAGTAGTAATACCCGCGACTGTAATAATACACCGACGGCGCGCAGTAAGGCCGATACACTGGCCGCGCATAATAATACGCAGGCGGCGCACAGGAATAATAATATGCCGGGTAGCACGCTCGCCCGTAAACCGGGTAGCATCCGCCAAACCCGAAGTTGAACGAGACAAACGTTCGCGCCTGCACCGGTGTCGTCAGCATGCAGACCAAGGCAGTCACCGCCACTATTCCGCCGATGATTTTACGCATTGCTTTCATGTCATGACCTCCATTCACCAGCTTCGACGTGCCTGGTGTGAATCTATTCAACTGACGGAAAAGCGCAACCCGGTCAGCCTTTCAGTGCGCCCAGTTGAATGCCGCTGATGAACCATTTTTGCCCGAATATAAATACGATCACCATTGGCAGGATCATCATCATCGATCCTGCCATCAGCAACGTCCACTGCGTGCTGTACAGGCCCACGAACGACAGCAGCCCGAGCGGCAACGTCTTCATCGAGTCCTGCGTTAGCACGATCAGCGGCCAGTAGAAACTTTGCCAGTTGCCCATGAACGTGAAAATCGTCAGCGTCGCCAGCGCCGGTTTGCTCAACGGCAGGATGATCGTCGTGAAGATGCGAAACAACCCGCAACCATCGATCGTCGCCGCTTCTTCCAGGTCGCGCGGGATGCTCATGAAAAACTGTCGCAGCATGAACGTGCCGTATGCCGAGAACATCGCGGGTACGATGAGCGCGAAATACGAGTCGAGCCCCACGAGTCGGCCCACTTCATAGTTGTGTCCGAATAGCGAAATCACGCGCGGCGCATCCCAGTTTACGAACGGCGCCGCCACCGTCAGCCATTCGGTGATCTTCCGCATAAGGATGAAGTTCGGGATCATCGTCACCGCGCCGGGGATCATCATCGTGGCGAGATAGCCGAAAAATAGCTTGTCGCGTCCGGGAAACCGCAACCGCGCAAACGCATACGCCGCGCATGCGCTGGTCATCACCTGCCCCAGCGTCACTGCCACCGCGACAACCAAGCTGTTCACGTACCAGCGCGCGAATCCTCCGCCCATGCCGCCGGTCGCGTCGTACACCTTCCCGTAGTTCCCCCAGTGCGTCTCGCGCGGGATCAACGCCTTGACGGGACTGTCGAAAGACTTAAACACGTCGCCTGCGGGTTTTACGGACGTGGACAACATCCAGAAGAACGGCAGGAGCATGAACAGCCCGACGAACCCGAGCACCAAGTACGTGATCGTTTTGCGTAAGGCGCCGCGCATCTCAGTAGTGGACAATTCGTCCTCCAAACCGCCAGTTCAACAACGTGACCGCAAACACGGCGGCGAACAGCACCCACGCCAGCGCCGCCGCGTATCCCATGTGGTTCCAGGCGAACGCGTGGTTGTAGATGTAGTAGCTGATGGTGGTGGTCGCCCCCGCGGGTCCGCCGCGTGTCATGACCAGCGCCTGCTCGAACCCGCCCTGCAAACCGCCGATCAGGCTCATCGTGAACACGAAAAACGTGGTCGGGCTGACCATCGGCCACGTGACCGCCCAGAATTTCTGCCACTTGCTGGCGCCATCCATGTCCGCCGCCTCGTATAGCTCGGGCGATACGCCCTGCAGTGCCGCAAGGTACAGGATCATGTTGTACCCGCCCACGACCGTCCAAAAACTCATGAACATCAACGCGGGCTTGGCCCACGTGACCGACGCCAGCCATTGCGGTGGCCATTCCACGCCGAGCCCGCGAATCCAATTATTCAACCATCCCGGAAACCAGTTGGTGATGACCGTGTTGATGAGTCCGTAGTCGGGATTGTAGATCCACCGCCAGAGAAGATACGTGCCGACGCCTGCCACGATACTCGGCATGAAGTAGATCGTCCGAAACACCACGATCCCCCGCAGTTTCTGGTTCATCACTGTCGCCAGGACCAGCGAGCCCATGATGTTCACCGGGATCGCCAGCATCAGGAACACCGTGTTGAACGCGTACCTCCAAAACTCATGGTCCTTCATCAGCACGGCGAAATTGTGAAGCCCCACGAACCTCGGCGGCGTGAACAAGTCCCACTCGAAAAAGCTTAGTCCCAGTGACGCGAGCACGGGAATGAGCGTGAACGCCAGAACGCCCAGCAGGTTCGGCGTCAGGAAAAGATATCCCGCCAGCGCCGACTGCCCCTTTTTCGTTGCTGCCATCCGAGATCTCCTTGAAATCCCAACGCCCTCTTACAGCACTACATTTCTTTCCCGATCGCGACCGCCACCGCCCGCATCTGGACCACCAGCGCCTCGAACTTGTCGGGCAGCATCGCCTGGTCACCATCAGACAGCGCCGCTTCGGGGTTGTTGTGGACTTCCAGCATGATGCCGTCAGCGCCGGCCGCCACCGCCGCCAACGCCATGGTCGGGATCAGCTCGCGATGACCCGCGCCGTGCGTGGGATCGACGATCACCGGCAGGTGCGATTCCTTCTTGAGCGCGGGAACGGCGGACAAATCCAGCGTGTTCCGCGTGTAGGTCTCGAACGTGCGGATGCCCCGCTCGCACAGCATCACGTTCATGTTCCCCTCGCTGAGTATGTACTCGGCGCTCAGCAACACATCCTTGATCGTCGCCGCCATCCCACGTTTCAACATCGCGGGCTTCTTGCATCGTCCCACTTCCTTCAACAACGAAAAATTCTGCATGTTCCGCGCCCCGATCTGGATGATGTCCGCGTATTCCACCACCAGCTCGGTGTCTTTCGTGTCCATCAACTCCGTGATCACGGGCAGCCCCGTCGCCTCGCGCGCTTCCGCCAGCAGTTTCAGACCTTCCTTGCCCAATCCCTGGAACGAGTACGGCGACGTCCGCGGCTTGAACGCCCCGCCCCGCAACACCGTCGCGCCCGCCTTCTTCACGATCTTCGCGATCTCCAGGATCTGTTCGCGGCTCTCGACCGAACACGGCCCGCTCATCAACACGACCTTCTTCTGGTCGCCAATCCTCACGCCGTGGCCGACCTCGATCACCGTCCGCTTGTGCGTGAAATCGTAGCTGGTCAGCTTGTACGGCTTCATCACCGGCGTCACGTCCGCCACGCCCGGGAACGCCGCCAACGGCTTCTCGCGAATGAGTTCTTCGGGCCCGATGACGCCGATCACCGTCCGCTCGACACCGCGGCTGGTGTGCGGTTTCAGTCCCCACTTGCGAATCGCATCCTCAATGTGCGCGATTTGTTCGTCCGTCGCTTCTGGTTTGCAGATGATGATCATGATTTGGCCAATTCTTTCTTCAATGCCGCGATGAACCGGCGATTCTCCGTGGGAAGTCCCACGGTCACGCGCACCCATGCCGGCATCTTGTATCCACGCATCGGTCGCACGATCACGCCCCGCCGTTGCAACCCGCGAAACACTTCATCGCCATCGCCCACGTTGACCAGCACAAAGTTCGCGCAGCTCGGCACGTACTCGAGCTTGAGCCGCTTGAATTCCCGATACAGATACGTCAGCCCGCGTCGCGTCAACGCCTTGGTCAGGCGAATGTGAGGTAAGTCACCCAACGCCGCCAACGCCCCGGCCTGCGCCACTGCGTTCGTGTTGAACGGCTGTCGTACCCGTTGCAGCAACGCGATGCAGTCCGCCTGCGCCACGCCGTACCCGATGCGCAAGCCCGCCAACCCCACGATCTTCGAGAACGTCCGCAACAACACCACATTCCGTTTCAGCGCGTACTCGATCGATGGCGGCGGGTCATCCAAAAACTCGATGTACGCCTCATCCAGCACCGCGATCACATGCGATGGCAGTCGACGGATAAATTCGTCGAGTTCCGCGTTGCTCACTCGGGTTCCCGTTGGATTGTTTGGATTGGCGACGAACACCAGCTTCGTCTTCGGCGTGACCGCCGCCAACATCGCCTTCAGGTCATGCGTGTGACCGCAGAACGGCACCTCCACGCATTTCGCCTGGAACATCTTCGCCATGATGCTGTAGATGACGAACGCCCGGTCGCCCGCCACCACTTCATCCCCGGGCCCGACAAACGCGTGATACAAAAACTCGATGATCTCATTCGACCCCGACCCAAGTATGAGGTTGTCGATCCCGCAGCCGAGTTTCTTGGCCAACGCTCTCCGCAAATAAAACCCGCCTCCGTCCGGATACAGGTGCGACGTCGCCAACGCCTTCCGCATCGCCACCACCGCCTTCGGCGACGGCCCCAGCGGATTCTCGTTCGACGCCAGTTTGATGATCGACTTCGGATTCAACCCCAGCTCGCGCGCGACCTCCTCAATCGGCCGCCCCGGCTCATACACTGGCACATCACACACGTATCGGTTCGCTATCGATTGGAAACTCATACCGTCAGTCTGTCAAAGCCAAGGGCACGGGTCAATGCCGCCCCAACCGCTCGGCCCGGGACCGAACCCAAAATCTGTGCAAAAAACGTCATTTTCACCACATTTTGCACATTACGCCCCCTTCAATTTGGGTTCGCTTCGTCGACCGAACCCATCTTCCATTTTACACAACACATTCATGGCGAATCACATACGCCGCTTTAAGATGGGTTCGGTTTTCCAAAAAGCACTTTTTATAAGAGCCCAGCCCCGACGCGAACTTTCGCGCACCCTTCACCCAACCTATCTCTCTCCATTGTCAAAGAGCGGTTCCGATTATATCACAACTCCGATACCCCGTCGAGCTTGACACGGGGGAAAGTACGCCTCCGCTGTAGCCGCGGGCGGTGACCGCGGGCCGTTCCCTTCCTTCCCCCGCCCCGGCCTGTCATGCCGGACTTGCCGAGCCTTCTCCCGCCCGCTGGACTCCGCAGCGCTGATGAAGCCGATCCGACTGACCAAACATGCGCAGGAGCAGGCTGCGGAACGCGGGGCGACCGCGGCGGAAGTCAAGGAAGCCGTTCGCAAGGGAGCGCGTGAACACGCCAAACGGGGCCGGGAACTTTGCCGGTACAACTTCACGTTCGCCAGGACTTGGCAGGGCAAGCCGTATGCGATCAAACAGGTCGCGCCAGTCGTCAAAGAGGAAACTCACGAAATAGTTGTCATTACTGTCTACACGTTCTATTTTTAGGTGGCTCTATGAAGATCAGCTACGACCCCGAAATTGACGCCCTCTACATTCGCTTGATTGAAGGCAAGCACGAGTGCCGGACAATGCGCCTCAATGAGGAAATCGCCCTCAACATCGGCGAAGGCGAAACCTTGGTGGGCATCGAGGTTCTTGATGCCAAGGAAGTCCTCGGCTCAGGCAAAGTGCCGGCCCTGACATTGGAGGGGATCGCCGCTTCCGTCGCGCCGCTCGCCGTCCGCGAAAAACCCCACAAGAAGTACGGAAAGTGACAATTGCCTCGCTACGTTGCACCGCGCCGCATCCTTCCTTGTAGCGCCGCTCCGCCCCGTCTCATCACACACAAATTGATTGGAAATGGATCCGAAGTTCACGGCAGCAACGTGGAAAGCTGAAGATACGGCAATTGGAAAAGCACGCCTGAAGCCTAATGGATGTCTGGCGCTTTAGGTCCACTGAACTTCTCAGTATATTCAGGAAATGCCGACAGGAATGTTTGACCCAAACGATACCGATCGTCGGGTTGCACCATCGCAAAAGCCAGGACCACGCAGGCCAGCTGGGTAACGCTATCCGCCTCGGGCGATTTTTTCCGGAAGTCAATCAAGAGCTTCTCCAACGATTCGGGCTTGATAAAGGATTTCCCTTTGATGTCGTGACAGTAACCAGAAATCCACCCACCCAACGTTGGATTCGTCGAGCCGAACCATTGCCAGATGGCATCATTCAGATACACGCCATGGCCGGCATCGCTTTGCCTGCTTAAAGTTGCGCGAGCGGCCGGGGTGTTGAACAAGCTCAGCATCAGTTCCTGCAACTTCTCGGGAGTGATGACAAACGAAACCACCGGTTTCCCGGGCCAGGTGGTCTTCTTGCAGAAAGCCTTGATGCTATGCCGGAGACTGTCCTCGGCATAGAACGCCGCCAGCAACTCCGCGTTGTTGAGTAACGGACAGAGCGGCCCGTCGAGGTTGAAGGGGTAAGTGCGCGCGGTCTGTAATGCGATGCTCATCGAGATGACGGTCGGTTCTGGAGTCGCTGTGGAATGACGCCCAATGGCTCAGTCTATCTCGTTTATAGTAATGACGCACACACACAATGTCAACCGCACCAGCGCCACACCGTCCCACCCAACCCGCCGCCCTGCCCTGGCGCGCCGTAGCCTTGGCGAAGGCGGACCTGTCCGCCATAGCTCGCAGAGCGACGGCGGATCATCCACCGCCACCTCGCACACAAATTGATTGACTGGTGATGTGAAACCAAAGCGAAGCCAAAGAGCATTTCGTGGCGAATTGATTTGACGGCCGTCTAGTGCGGCCACTCACTCACGCGACTCCACCAACGTTCAAGCCATTGCCGGTACGCCGCCGGTTTCGGCATACGCTGCACTAGATCGGCAGACCCCAGCGATTTGTCGGGCCAGAGATGCAGGCGATTCTGAAGTCCTACCTCTTTCGCAATCAACTGTACGCTTTTCAGTGAGCCCAACGCGTAACTCTGCCACGACTCTCTCGTGGCAAAGACATCCGTATTCAGCGGAACACCACGCATTCGGGCCTCTTCAGCAATTCTCGCAACATTCTCAGCCCGGATGTTAATCGGTTCGTGAAACACTGTGATCGGCTTCAGTTCCGCAACCGCCTTTAGCGTCGCTCTCAAATCAACATCATCGCATTCCGGATATGTCGGCGCCATGGCTACATAGACATAGAGCCCAGCTTCTTTGGCGGCCCGCAATGTCGCCAGTCGCGTCGAAGGAGGCGGAGCTTTCGGCTCATAGAGTTTTGCCAAATCATTGCGTAGTGTCGGAAGGCTCATTCCGAACACCAACCGCTTGCCGAAACTTTGGAACAGATCGAAGTCTTTTCGGGCAAGCGGGCTGCGTGTCAGTATTCGAACGTTCAAAGTTGACCGGTCACGAATAAACTCTAACGAGCGTCTCACTAAATACCGAGCGGCTGTCGCCAATTCACGCTGCCGTGCAACATCCGGATGAATGAAATTCTGATAAGGATCGGTCGTGCTGCAATAGATGACAGCACGATTTCCGTCTCGCTTCAGGTTCCTCTTAGGGGTGTTCTCGGCGGCCCGGAGCGATGCCAAGAACTGCTCCTCATTCCACGGGCGCAACAAGACATATCTACCCCATTCTTCATCAGGGTCCTTCACGCCATACTCCGCGAGTTTCGGCGCTTGCTTAATTGTCGAAGCACTGGGTACGTAACAAAAGCGGCACGCATGCGAACAGCCAACAGCAACATTGAAGGCCCAGCTAGAGAGGCTCTTGTAAACAAAATTGTTAGGCGCGATGACGGCAGGTGAACTCCAAAAATCTACTGGGACCTGGCCGTTGCCGGAATGCGCCACCAACGGGATTCTCACATTCGAAGTGCTTCTCCTTGCACTAGTCGGTTCTTGGACCGGCAAATTGAGAGTGAAATTCATCAGCGACCTTTACTAAAAGAATAACCAATTACCGGCCAAAGTCGAATTCTTGTTGAGGCAGCCCCTTGAGCGATTTGTCCCAGAATTCTTTACCCCGTATGTGTTTGCTCGCAAAAAGCAATAAGTACAATGGGCAACCATGCTGATTCGAGATCAAGACTTCACGCCCCGTGTACGCGAAGCCCAAGCTGTCGAGTTGCTTCTTGTAAAGGTCAAGGACACCCCGAAAAAAGTCTCGCGCATCATGCCGAGGCAATTGTTTCCAGCCATCGTTCCCGAGAAACCTCGTGAGTGCAGATTGCTCGTCGGCATCAGGCGTGTACTGGTGGATGTTCATTTTAATCCCCATCCCGTGCTGAATGTTTATCAGGATGTCACAGCGCGTTTTGCGATGAAGAGCTTCAATCAAGGAGAATGGTGCGTGTCCGATTCCAGTCGGATCGATAAATGCAAATGTGAGCGAATTGGACGGAATCCGAATCTGCTGAATCGCCTCAGCACAATCCCCGCACCAAATCTCAGCGTGTTTGGAGTTCACAAATTTATCCAACCTCACGGCAAGTGCCTTGGCTGCCGGCAAGCTCTTCTCGGTGAAGATAAACTTGGTGAACTCATGATCGATCACCTTAAGAGGTGACCCGACATCTTCACTACCCGTCCCACGAATCAAGCACTTGCCCGGTCCTGAGAAGAGCTCCAGGTACACGCGACTCCCCCAATGATGCTTCATACCAGTGGCAAATAACTTGGCGTAATACGCCAGCAGCTTATGTTTAGTTTCTATCCACGGCCCACTGTCACGGATTGGCAGGCCATCAGACGTAGCTACGCTGTCAGGCCACGGGGAAGCATCAGCAGAGGCGAGACGGTGGATCGGCGGTTGCATCGTTGTGCCGAATAATTACCCATTCCAATTCGGATAGCTGCCGAGAATCTTCACGAACATGGTGTGCTTGATAAGCTGCCCGAAGTCAGAAGTCAAGAATCGCGCTGCAACTGATGCGCCACTAATCTCCACACTGCTCACTGTCGCTTGAAATACTGTACGGCTCGCTCGTGCTTCTCCGCCGCTGCCCGTGACTTGAATGTGCCCAGATTTCGTCGCTTGCCCGTTTTCGGGTTCTTCTTCCGAGAGTAGAGCCGGTATTCGCCAGATGTAAGCTTCCGAATCATC
>Ga0265338_10002736_pt1 | contig 25873 bp, 28 predicted proteins | sample 42126metaG_FD_193579 | JGI IMG/M metagenome (GOLD analysis project Ga0265338, IMG submission 193579) | Rhizosphere microbial communities from Carex aquatilis grown in University of Washington, Seatle, WA, United States - 4-21-26 metaG | ecosystem: Host-associated > Plants > Roots > Rhizosphere...
CCCGCCACATTTCAACGCTTGAACTGACTAGAGTGGGTGATCATCTGACTCCCATTCCGCAAATGAACTTCACCCTTCAACAGCCGGGTGCTGATAGCAGCCTGTTGGCAAAGAACTTCAGAGATGGGGTCCGGATAAATCCCCCTTCAATTGCAGCGCCCATATTCGCGGGCGTTCATGCGCAGCTTCTGTACCAGTACGACGCTGGTTTGTACGTCAACTATCAAATTGACCGGGCATATCTCGTGCCCGACAATAATATCGTGATCGTGTTCACGCATAATCCATTGTTGACAGCCGGCGGCGATACCATGAACGGGTTCATGATTTTTCTCATTCATCAATAAGCTTCGTTATTCGGCGCGGCGGCCGTAAACGGTTCGATCCAACCTCGCGCTCTTCCTGGATTGTCATTCGGTGGAGCGGTTGATGATCCACCACTATCGTTAGTCCATTGTCACCAGGAACTCCGCCAATTCCCTCGTCCCGCTCCTGACTTTCATCTTCTCGATATTCTGTCGATATCGTTGGTATCGAACTTCGTCGGAAACAAGTTCTCGCACGATGTTCGGGAGTTTCCCGATATTGCGCTCAAAAATGCCAAGTTCATTGTCGCGCACGAATTCCATGTTTCCCAATTCCTGTTCCCAAATATAATCATTGATGACGGGAATTTTCTTCATCATGAGTATTTCCATGATCGTCGATGCGCCGCACTTCGTGATCACGACATCCGCAGCATTGAGAAGTTCATACACAAAATCGACGAACGCAAACGCCTTGAGTGATGGATATTGCCGCTCCAATTCGAGGGCGGCGGCATAAAGCCTTTTATTTTTGCCGCAGACGATGGCGATATCGACATCGAGGGAGGCATGCAATAAATGTTGAAGAATGCGCTTTCCGTTCGGGATTCCGTCTCCTCCGCCAATAATGAGCACACATTTCTTGCCGGGTCTCAGTCCAATTTTTTGTTTAAAGAGGGTTATTTCTGCCGCTGGAAGAGTCACGGCAAATTTCCCGTCGATAATGAATGGAAAAACGTGAATCTTGGATTCGGGAATTTGCCGTCTCTCAATGCAGTATCTCTTCACCCGTTCGCTAAATACGATATACCGCTGTTGCGGTCGTTGGAACCAGAGAGGATGAGCCGTAAACGGATCGGTGACCGCTGTGACGACGGGAATATCGTACCGCAACTCATCCAGAATATCGAGCACCGGTGCGATGAGGAAGAAATGAAAAATGACAATCTTTGCGGGTCTCCCTTCTTCAATCCTTTTCCTGAGGTACGGTTTGATGAACATATTGGCAATCGCTACGTTGAGGTAGCCGATCGGGGGGAATTTGTTGGTCGCGTAGAGAAATTCGTAATACCATTTCGCGCGGGCCTGGAGGAGCCGATACCCTTTTTCAATGAGGGAACGCGGCAGCGATTTTGCGTCCGTAAGCCCATCGATAAGCACCGGTTCAATGGCGTCTCCGTGGTTGGCAGAAAGGTATTGCGCAAGCGCGCGGGCGGGAGCTAAATGTCCCTCGCCGGTCTTTAAATAGAGAAGAAAATAGCGTTCTTTGTGATTTGCCATAGGTGTGCCGAGGTAAAGTGACTGCGCGTCCAATGATGCGCGGGGGAAGGAGAGATCTTACCGCTCCAGCGGCGAGTTGCTTCTTGTCATCTTGCCTGTTTCAAGGACTTCCATGATTTTCGTCGTGCCCAATTTTCGCGCCTTCAAAAATCCGGACCATGCCATGTCTGCTATGTGCCCGTCGTTTAACATTTCGAACAGCCACTGATGCGTATAATCGGGATCTTTCTGCGCCACGGCCGCGTGGATTTCGTAGAGCCATTGGCGGTTGAAGCGTTCCTGCGAACCGATGGACGGGGTCATAATGATGGGGATGCCGAGTCCCGCATAGAATGAGAGCTCGCTCGGTTTGGTCCACAAGATATCGGTCTCGCGCATCAACCCGTTAAACTGCTGGAAATATTCACCGAGCGTTTCTGCATACATCACGCGGATGTTGTCTGATCCGATCGCATCTTTGATGCCGCGGAAATAGGCGAAAACTTCCGGCCGGATGCCGGCGACGAGATTCAAACGGAGCGTGCCGTCGCGGATTTTATCTTTCACACTCATGGCAATCCGTCCGCCGATTTCTTTTTGCGCTCCCGCTCCGCCGACCGCATAGGTGATGGTGAGCGCGCGTTCGGCGCGGAACACACAATTCTTCTTGCCGAGAAAATGTTCCACGCTTTGGCGGTGATTCGTCCAGAACCTGTTGTTCGGATCAAGGTAGCTCAGCCGTTGGCCGAGATCGGACTTCACCGTCGCGAGGTTCTTTCCAAGAAGGTCGAGCGGGAGAGGAAATCCAGTCAGAAATATTCTTTCTTCCGGCACGCCGTACGAGCGCAGCCGCAGGGCTGCCTTCCCGCATGGCACGAAATAGTTGATGCGGCTTTCCCACGGTTGCTTGGCGACCCATACCCGGTTAATATCGGCGTCACAAATAATGCAATAGACCGGTTCGTATCCGTTCATGTCCGCCGCGATGGACGGCGCATAGAACGATGTGATCAGCGGCAGGTGCTTCGTGGAAATCTTCGCCATCATCCCGTTGCATAATCCATTTTTAATGCTGGTTTCCAGCAAATCGACCTGGTATGTGCTGCGGGAAAGATTCCGCATCGGGTAGAACTCGGGGATGTGCATCATGGTGTCGAACATTGCAAAGATCGGTTTGCCGATCAACGGAATACCCCGGGCGCGGGAGAGAGTCTCATACGTATTCAGCAGGCGTTTCCATGACTTCTGTTCTTTCGTGCTCGATCCGTCGTTCTTGCCGACGGTGATGAGCCCCTCTTCGGAAATGCTTTTCAACGGGAAAACAGCCCGCTGGTGGCCGTACCCCATGTCGGCAGAGACAACCCACGCTGAAATATGTCTTGGTTGTTTGGCGCGTTGTTTTTTGGACTTCACCATACAAAAAGATACGCATTATTTTGAAGGAAATCCCGCAAAGGCCTGGTAATGCCGCATTTTGGATGCCAGCCAGAAGCGTGCGGGCATGAGGAACCGCAGTGTGTGCGTCATTCCCTCAACGAGGTCGTAGACCGAGCGTTTTTATTGGGAATCCGTACATACCGCAAATCAAAATATTCTAAATCATCTTCCCGCCTGACCGGAGAATTGCCTATGCCCCGAAGCTTCTCCAGCCCTCATGAACAGCAGATCTCTTCCCGGAAGGATTAACTCCTTTATCATCCTTTTAGCCGATTCATTCCAACGTTCTTCTCGGCATACTTATATACGAATGGTGCGCTCCCACGAATCCGGGAAGACATCTGCGGCACTTCTGGCTGCAGGATTCTTGCGTCCGGATTGCAGGCCAACGCGTGTTCTGTTCCCCTGCTTCTTGTGAGCAGCTTCAGAGTTTTTCGTGTTGAGCGCTCTACGTTAGACCGGCTGCATCTTTGTTGAGATTTTTGAGGCGCTCATGAATTCTTCTTCACAAGAGTCCAATGTCCTTGTTCGAATTATCAAAACAAGTTTCATCAAAGAACTATTTCTCAAATAAATAAGAGGAACTGCGTCATGGGAAAAGGCCAAAACACGAAAAGAGATTCAAAAAAAGAACCGACAAAAACGATGAAAGAAAAAAAAGCGGCGAAGCGGGATAAGAAGAACGAAAAAGTGAACGGCGTAACGGTTATTCAATAGTCGGATTCGTCTTTGTCCAACTTCGGCCCTCCCCGATAGCGGAATTGCGTTAAGTCGGGACGATGCGTAACATCGATTGGCTGAAGTATCATAAATTTTTACACGATCATCACCATGGACACCATTGTGCTGCAACCTCCAAAAAAAGACCTTGGTACGGCGATCACGCAGGAAGAGTTTCTGGAAGTCCCTGCCGATTCAATGTTTCGAAGGTTCTTTTTGGAGGTGACTTCGCTTACACTATTCACCCTCCGCTTCTTCAGAGAGCTATTGAAGCCTCCATACGAGTTCAACGAACTGATGAAGCAATCCTATCTTATCGGCTACAAGTCTCTTCCCTTAGTGGGGATCACAGCTTTCATCATGGGTCTCGTGCTCACGATCGAGTCAAGACCGACATTGGCAAATTTTGGAGCTGAGTCGTGGCTGCCCGCGATGGTCGCGATATCGATCATCCGGGAAATGGGACCGGCTATCACGGCATTGATCTTTGCCGGGAAAGTTGGATCTGGCATCGGCGCAGAGCTCGCGTCCATGAACGTCACAGAACAGATCGATGCGATGCAGGTGTCTGGGACTAATCCCTTTAAATATCTCGTTGTCACCAGGGTGCTCGCCGCGACATTGATGCTTCCGCTGTTGGTAATTTTCTCAGACGCGATCGGCATGATGGGCTCGTTTGTCGGAGTAAACCTTAAGGGAACTACCACCGCTCACTTATTCTGGTCGCAGGTTTTTCAGACCCTCCAATTTGCAGATCTTATTCCGGCCTTCATCAAGACCTTCTTTTTCGGATTTGCGGTCGGGATTATCGGGAGCTACAAAGGATTCTATTCGAACAAGGGGACTGAGGGAGTCGGTAAGGCGGCAAATTCGGCCGTTGTCTTTGCGTCGTTGATGGTCTTTATCATTGATATGGTCGCAGTTCAAATTACAAGCCTGTTTCAAAACTAAATTGCGTGTTGCCAATGACGACTGTCGCATCTGCTTCATTGAATACCGGGCAACACAACGGTCCAAACGGCCTTCCCGTTGTGGAGATGGAACATCTCAAGAAATCATTCGGCAGCAATTACGTGTTGCGGGATCTCAGCCTCGTCGTCAAAAAAGGGGAGAACGTCGTCATCCTTGGACAATCAGGGACCGGTAAATCGGTCCTCATTAAAAGTATCGTTGGATTGGTCGACCTCGATGAAGGGAAGCTTGTCATCCTTGGACAGAATACTGCCGAACTCACAGATACTGAACTGCTCGATTTACGCAAAAAGATAGGATTCCTCTTCCAGAGCGGTGCGCTGTATGATTCCATGACGGTGAGAGAGAATCTTGAATTCCCCCTTCGAAGGCAGGTACATTCAATACCGAAAGAAGAAATGGATGCGCTCGTTGCCGAAGCATTGGGCAACGTTGGACTCGCTGACGCAATTGAGATGAAGCCCTCTGAACTTTCCGGCGGCATGAGGAAAAGACTTGGCTTAGCCCGTACCCTGATTCTGAAACCTGAGATCATGTTGTACGACGAGCCAACCACCGGTTTGGATCCCATAACATCGAGAGAAATAAGCAACCTCATCCTCGAGGTGCAGCAAAAATACGACACATCGTCCATCATCATCACACACGATATCGAGTGCGCAGAACTCACTGCGAATAGGATCATCGTCATGAAAGATGGAACATGCGCAGCCGAAGGTTCATACGCCGAACTGACGAATTCGCCGGACGCATGGATACGATCCTTCTTTGAATAGAACATCGGACAAACCATACCAGTAGTCATATGAAAAAAGAGACAAGCAATAAACTGAGGCTCGGAATATTCATTACGCTCGGAATTACGCTCTTCATTCTCGCCATTTATCTTGTTGGAGAGCGTCAGCAATTGTTCAGGAGAACATTTATGGTGAGTGGAGTCTTCAGGGATGTTTCAGGGCTTCAGGCCGGGAACAACGTGCGTCTGTCGGGCATCAATGTGGGGACGGTCAATAATATCACCATCATCAGCGATACATCGGTGCGGGTGGAGATACTGATAGACGAGAGCACCCGCCGGTTCATAAGGAAGGATGCAGTCGCGGGGATCGGATCCGAGGGGCTTATGGGAAACAGAGTCATCATCATCAATCCGGGAACCGGAGGGAAGAAAGAAATAGAAAACGATGATACCGTGCAGACGATCCAGCCGACTGACATGGACGCCATTATGGCATCGGTGAGAACTACAATTGAAAATACTTCCAATATCACCGGTGCGCTGGCAAAGATTACGAACAGTATTCAATCGGGAAAAGGGACCATTGGAAGGCTTTTAATGGATCAATCCCTTGCAAAGAATTTTGATTCCTCCATTGTCAATCTCAAACTCGGTTCAGCGGGATTGAAGAATATGATGGATTCCACCAAGAACAATTTCGCGAAGAATTTTGATACGACGTTTGCCAATCTGAAAGAAGGATCTGCAGGATTCAAGGAAGTGATGGCGAAGGCAAGAAAAAGCTGGCTGCTGTGGGGTTTTTAAATTCGAAGGGTGTTCAACGGCATTGGCGGTTTGGATTAATAGAATTATGGAGGCGCTGTTTTGAGACAATCCAGTTTCATCGTTGTTGTATTGTGTTTGTTGTTGGCCGCGCAGGAATCGCACGCTCAAGCGAGCGGATTCGGAATCGGCTTGAGTACGGGTGAGGCCACGGGCATCAGTGCAAAAGTATGGATGTCCACTGTCAATGCGGTTGACTTTGGCGTCGGATGGTCGATTGTGAATGATAAAACCGGGAGCAATCTTGGATTCCACGGCGTCGGAAGCCGGGTTCACAGTCATATGGATTATTTGTGGCATCTGTTCGGCGCCATCGACTCACCGGAGCAGTTTCCAATATACTACGGCATCGGCTGGCGGGTGAACAGCGGAGGCGGATATGACCCCACTGTGGCATTTCGGGCAGTGCTCGGTGTCGAATGGATTCCGCACACTGCTCCGATTGACGTGTTCTTTGAGCTTACCCCTTCAGTCCAGTTGACCTCCGCGAACGACGTCGGCGTCAGCGTAGGTTTGGGAGCGCGGTACTACTTTTAATCCTGCCGCATCCGCGCAACGCCGTTTGACACATATTCAAACGCCTTGCCATACCTTCGGAGAGAATACCTCATTGCCGCTGCAATGGACCGATGCATAACATCATCTTCGCCGCACCATTGAACAACACGACCGAATCGGGATCAGAATGAAACTTTCGCAATTTTTGAATGCGTCTTCGGCCAAACATGGCCGTGCGTTTATGGAGGGGGCGATGGCGTTTGTTGCGCTGGATCGGCCGCTGGACCAGGTGATCCGACATATGTCCGCCCTCGGTCCGCATCATCCGGGCGAAGCAAGTCCCTGGTCTCATTGCTTTCTCATTGCGGAAGAATTCCACGGTTTGAAGACGAAAATACTCGATTGTTCAATTCGTGACAGCCGGAACAGGATACTCTGGGACTCGACATTGGAGGAAGACATTGATGTCTTGGCCAATGGGATTCGGGGCCGCGAAGGAAGAATCTACAGCGGTCATGTCTCGGATTATGATCATGAAAAAGTCCAGGATTGTGGATTGTATTTTCTTCCGGAGCTCAATGCAATGGAACGCCATAAGATCGTAAGGGTTGCCGCCAATCTGCAGAGGAGGGGGTACAGGTATGATCTTCCGGGATTGGTGCGGGAATTGGTGAGACTTCTTATCGGAGTCACCTGGAAGCCGGGAAAAAGGAGACTGCTTTTCTGCAGCGCCTTCCTCGCAACGGTGTACAGAACCAGTCTCGGGAAGAAATGGGATATCGCGCGGGGCATCGCTTCTGTCGATATTACGCCGGACGAAATTTGGTACTCGGGAGTCGGAGCACGGGAACAATCATTGCCCGCTCAGAATTGAATCGTGGCCGTTCTGTGAACGTCGGTCTCAGTGAGAAGTAGAAAAGGCAGATGCTTAGTCAGTCCCGCGTTCTTTTCTTTTCTCTTCTCTCTTATCTCTTCTCTCTTAAACAAGTGTCTCCCACGCAATTTGTCCCGACCTCTTTGCTGTTCGTCCACTATAAGACACCTTTCGTATTGAATCGGGCTGCGTCCTCCCAAGCTGTACGGAACAATGGACTTTGATTTACCTTGCTCTCCGCTACGTAAACCTGGTTGTTTCTTCAATGCAGGTATCAAAAAAAACAGCAAAAAAAAGCTTGACAATCATTACACCTTATGGTATAATGTTGTCATGGATCAACTGAGCAATATTTTAACAGCCCTTTCACACCCGACGCGACGAGCCATTATTGGGCGGCTGGCAAAGGGACCTGCTCGATTCCTGGAAGTCGCAAAGCCCTTCGACACGGCCCTAAACGCGGTGACGAAGCATCTCAAGCTGCTCGAACGAGCCGGACTCATCGAACGAAGGAAAAATGGGCGCGAAGTTATCATCTCCTTTCGAGGCGAGCCTCTTCGCGAGGTTGGTGAATTGGTGCACCTGTATGAGCGATTTTGGAATGAACGCCTCGATCAATTCGAGCAGTATTTTAAGGACAAGAAAGAGAGAAGCCTTCAGCCCCACGTAACTATCAATACAAAACAACCACGTATAAAGGAGAAGAGACATGGCAAATCCCAAAAAAACGATAGAGTTTAAGATTGAGCGGACAATTCCGGCTCCCGCAGGGGAAGTGTTCGACGGGTGGCTGAATCCGAAAATCCCAGGCAATCCCTGGAACATGGCTGATAAGCTGCTCTTAAATCCCAAAGTAGATGGGTTCTTTTATTGGCTGACTGGTGGAACTCCCCATTACGGAAGATTTACTGAGGTCGAGCGACCTGGCCGAATTCAGCATACTTGGATGTCACCCAACACTTTAGGAGAAGAGTCGACGGTGACCGTAACGTTTCAGAAAAAAGGAGAAAGCACCCTGATGACTCTCGTGCATTCCGATCTTCCCGATGATGAGAAGGCTAGGTCGCACGAAAAGGGATGGAACTTCTTTTTAGGGAAATTCTCTGAAGGATTTGGAGATCCTTCTAAAAAGAAAGAGTAGTTCTGGCAGTTCCCATGTCGATCATGTAAATAGTCTGAACCTGATGACGAATCTGGAGGATGAAAATGCAAGACTCACAGGCCGTAAAAATAGCGCTGGCCCATATAGACGCTTGGAGTCATCATGACTGGGATAAGACAAAAGAACTGCTCGCACCTAATGTGCACGCTTTGGTAACGAGTACGATGCCCAATTTCGGCGGCGGCGAAATAACAGGCATCGACAACTACATGGCGCGCAAGGTAAAAGCGGCTCAACTCATAGAGCCTGGCAGCGTTCAGGTGATCGGAACAATTGGGGATGAAAGTAATGCACTGACCCTGGTCACTTTCAGAATAGGCATGGGGCCCGGCGGGTCAATGGTGACCATGGCGAGATCATGTCTCTATTTGCTTGATGAGGGCAAGAAGATCAAAGAGGAACGAGATTCATTCTTCTTACTATCACAACAACTTTAACAAATGCTTAAGACAAAGAGGGATCATGGCAAAGGTAATTTTTGGAAATCATTCTTCTGTTATCGTTCCGATGAAAGACCGGGAGAGCATTCGGAAATTCTATTGTGATGTCCTTGGCGGCACAATCACGAAAGAGGAGGATGAAAGGGACATCCTACGGCTGGGAGACAACTTCATCTTGTTCCTTTATGGGGATGTTGCTGATGAGAGCGAGTTCTTACGAACTGCGCGTTCGATGTGGCTTGAAATCAAATCCGACAATGTGGAGGAAATGGCGCGGAAAATTCTAGATTTCGGTGTCTTGAAGCTTGATATACCGGCACCTCACCTTTTCTTTCAAGCCCCGGGGGGGCAATGCTGGCGGCTTGTCGGAATCAATGAAAACCTCTCCTCTGATGAGGGGATAGGAGAAGGCTCGAACGTGGAAAAGGTAAAAGAAGCAGTCAAAAGAAAGGAATAGAAAACATTATCAACCAAAATTCTCTATCACGAAGGAAGGTCTTTGATAAGATCGTTGCAATTCCTCATTGAATCCAGCAACCACTTGGAACATTCGAATTAAGTAGCGATTGTGTGTCCCCAACGGGAGCCGAGAAAAAGGAACACACACAATGTCTTCACTTCTCGAAGTTTCCGAATATCCGTATTGATCCAGTATCGTAATCGCAACTGAAATCGCAATTCGCTTTCGCGATACCACTCAACGAGTTACGAGTGGCAGTTACGATTACGATTCATTTTAGAGCGTCGTACAAAAATTCAAAAGAGTTTCTTCGTTACCAGAAGACCCGAGCGTAAAATCGTAAGTGCGTAAATTTTATTCTTACTTCATCAAGATCATTTTTTTCGTCTCACGAAACCCTCCGGCCTGAAGCGCATACAAGTATATGCCGCTTGAGAATCGCGTCGCATCCCACTGCATCGAGTACCTTCCCGCGTCTTTCTTCTTGTTTACCAAGACCGCAATTTCCCGGCCGAGTACGTCGTACACCCTCAGGCTCACGTAACTGTTTACTGATAACTAATAACTGTCGTCGGGTTGTAGGGGCTGGGATAGTTTTGTAAGAGCGCGAACTCCCTTGGGATGTCAGATCCCGTACCCGCCACGCCGTCGGTTACACCGGTTGTGAATCTTGCCGTGGCCGAAAATGGACTCTCCCAGGCGATATCAATCGCACTGACACGCCAATAGTGCAATTGCGCTCGCCCAGAGTGACGAAGACAGTTTCAGCGCGGTATCTGCCACCACAGTGTCTCCTTCCAACGATAGGAATAGGTTGTCGTACGCGATCTGAATATGATACGCTGCCGCAAATCGTGAAGAATGCCAGAGAAAGGTAGTTCTTCGTGGTACATCCGACAGCGATGCGGGAAAGAGAAGCTGTGGAGCGAGCAGCGGTTCATGGAGATAACTAAGGACAATGATGTCATCGATGTAGAACCCGACGAATTGTGTGGAGTTGTCGCTTGTGAAGCGGAATCGAACTTGTATCGTTTCGCCAGCATATGCACTGAGGTCCATCACCTCTTCCATCCACTCGTATTTGTACCCATTAAGAACCGCCTCACCGGAACCCTCTTCCACGCGAAAGAACTAATCGGACTTGTGGACTTCCGCCCCGATCTCTTCCCCGGGCTTTAACGCCATAACGACGAGCTGACATTGTTTTGTCGTGTAAAGAACCCTGCGAAAATCAATATTTTTGATTGCGATACCTTGATGTCTTACACATATCCTTTCATAACAATTCCTTTTTTGTTCTTGTTAAGTGATTTTCCTGTCCCGTGTCCGTTCCCCCCGAAACTCTGGGCTAATAGAGGGGTTATTCCCAGAAACATTGCAATCGTGACACATCCCAAAATTCTCTTCATAAGATATTCCCCCGTTGAAAAAAAATATTTATACGATTAACCTCAACCTCCAAGGGTGACATCCTGATCATTGTACCAATTCAGCGCTTTATAAAAATGCTCGGGGTTAAAATCCGGCCAATAGTCATCCACCACATAGAAATCCGAATAGGCAGATTGCACTGGAAGGAAGCCACTTAAACGTCTTCTGCCACCCCACCGTATAATCAGATCCATTCTAGAAACATCAAAAGATTTAATATGACTCGTGATATTTTTCTGAGTAGAGTCAGCTAACTTCAAATTGTTTAAGTCCCACTCCCAACCATAATTAACTAAAAGATTAACTTTAATCCCTCCTTTACCAAAAATCTGCCTCGTGGTATATTTATATAATTCTTATGGAAACATAGGAGATTCAAAATCGCCAACGACCAACAATTCTGCCGATTCTTTAGATAATAGATTTACCGCACATATGCACGCGTTAGTGAAGGCCTTTCTTTGCTCTGTCGGTCTTTTCGTATTATCAGTAGTAAACCCGTAATATGTTAATTCCTTGATGCTGGCCTCTTTGCATAATTTAAGAAGCATAAAGCCCGGATCTATGCCACATTCATAACCTTTTTCTTTTGGCATGTAATTGGCTTCCGCCCACCTTCTGTTTCCATCAGGAATTATTCCGATATGTTTCGGTACTCTCATCACTATCACTTTATATATATTATTAACGGTTGAATGAGAAATAAAAAATGTAACTCTAATTCTTTTTGCGGATAGAAATGTGGCCAGTCGAGACTGATACGGCTGTTCAAGAAGAGAAAATCATCCACGTATGCAGAATAGCATACCGATGACGACATAGAGATGTTATAGTCCAAAAGGATGAAAAAGGGATTAATCCTTTTCTAAAGCCGACGTGTGGTAGTTGTTGGTGTCAGTCGGATCGCCTTTTTAGTTTGGAAATACCCACAAACAAAGGTATATTTATAATATAGACCGGCGCGGACCGACATAGAGACTTGATGACGCCAGCAAAAGTCTTTTGTTTAGGGCGACTGCGTATTTCCAATGCGGAAGTGAATATGCCTAAGATCCGAATATTGCTTGTTGAAGACAACCGCATTTTGCGTGATGGCATCGCTGCAACGATCCACAAGCAAAAAGACGTCACCGTCGTGGGGGTCTCAGACGGCAGGGGCAACACATTGGCGATAGCACGGAAGGTGAAACCACATGTGATGCTGATGGATCTCGGATTGGATAGCCAGAATAGCGTCGAAGTAGTCCAGTCTATAAAGAAAGAGATGTCCGGAATTAAGATCATCGGAATGGGCCTAGCTCCCACACAGTCGGACATTCTGGAATTCGTTCACGCGGGGGCGAAAGGGTTCATCCTCAAGAACGCCACGGTGGAAGAAGTGCTCAATACGATTCGGGCAGTAGCAGCGGGAGAAACCGTTCTTCCCTACACGATGACCGGATCGCTCTTCACGCAGGTGACCGAGCACGCTCTCAAGAACGGCAAAAGAAACCTCAAAAGGGCCATTCGGATGACGGAGCGTGAAAAGGAAATTATTGCATTGATTGCTGACGGTATGAGCAATAAGGAAATTGCCAACCGGCTCAACATTGCAACATTTACAGTCAAAAGTCATGTCCATAACGTCTTAGAGAAATTAGAATTACACAGCCGTCTTCAGATCGCGAACTATTCAAGCGACGTGGAGACCCCGAAACTCCGTTCCGACCTACTCTCGCAAAAGCAGCGCGTCTGACTCAAGACTGAGCAGCGCCGTCCCGCTGCTTGTGACCTTTCTGTTTGAACCTAAGTCCCCAATCGAATTTTCCCCGCCGCTTCGCGCTTTCGCATTTCAACTCAGAAACAGGATTAACTCCGTTTTCATCCTTTCGGGCTATTACGCCTCGACCGGACAATTATTATATATCCTCGTGTGCTAAGGAGGGATATTTCTGTTCTTTAAGCATACGCCACCCCTGAACCATTGAAACGAAAGGAGCCTGCACAAAATGAATTGGGATCGAGTCGAAGGACAATGGAAACAGCGAAGAGGGAAAGCCGTGAACCATTGGGGCAAAGTCATGAATGACGATCTTGCGGCCATTTCAGGGAAGTATGAGGAACTTGTGGGAAGGCTTCAAGAGAAATTCGGCATTGCCGAAGAGGAAGCAAGGGTAGAAATTGACGAGTTCAAGAAGAGGATTGACAACTTGAAAAAATCAAATGCTCACCTGTTGAAGCTTCAAAAAGCATCGAATAAAACAATGAAGAAGACGAACGGGATATCTGCAAAGGCAAAGACAACATCGAGGAGGATCGCGATTTAAAGATAGGGAAACGAAGTTGCGTTTTGGATTCGGCTAGGTTCGCCAAACGCGACGGCTCAAATTCTCAGACATTATCTCGAATGTAATCAAGAACACGGGGAAGAGGCGTAAGATTGGAAGGAAGGCGTTCGAAAATGACAGATGATACACGGATGGCTGAAGGATCCACATGGGATCAAAATTATGCTCTTGCTTTGTCGAAACTTGATCTCCGCGATCTCACGCTGAAGATCAATGGTCTCGGGCACGAATTTCTACAATCAGTCCATGAAGCGAACAATTAAGGATCAGCGGTGTGCAGCTGTTAAAATAAATGGACTATCTGATTAAAGTGTTGAGTGAGTTAAATCGCACGACGAGGCTGACCCTGCTTCAGAAGGAATAACCATGAACACCAATATTCGACTCCATTTTGTTGCCACGATGATGGCGTCGCTCATATTCTTATCCTGTGCATCGACACAACTTTCGCATACATGGCGAGACGCATCATATACACGAGGGCCATTGAAAAAAATATTGGTGGTCGCTGTCAGAAAGGATCAAGCAAGGAGACGAACGTGGGAAGACGGGTTCGCGGCAGCTCTGTCGGCACACGGCGTCGATGCTACGCCATCGTATCGTCGTATTGCTGAAACGCTTCCCGACACGAGTCTCATCAATGCCATCGCCCGGGAGGGAAGCTTCGATGGTATTATGCTTATTGGAAAAGGGTCCACCAGGACCACAATGGGCGCTCAAGTCAGCTCGGAGATCTCTGCGACGGATTACCCTTATCAGCAATGGAGCGGGTCGTACGCTGAGTTTTATAACCGCGAATACTATCCCGGCCATCCCGTAATAAATCAAACAATGAAAGACGAGATTAAGATATGGGCCATGCAGGGAGGCGGACGAATGATTTGGACTGGAGTGGGTGAAGTGAACGAAAGCGGTCGGGCCGAAGACGTCAGCGGCGAGATTATTTCTCTTATTGTGCACGAACTTGTAAAGCAGGGCGTAATCGCTGCTGGTTCCTGATGCTGGCGGATCGTTTCGTGATTGACGGCATTCCTCTCCCCAGAAGGAAAAGTCCGATACTTTAAAAATGTCGGTTTTTTTGACCATCCCTGTTTTACCTCGGGCATCTTCCGCACGGAAATTTAGATCCGGCACGGCTTCGACAATATCGACAGCCTTACGTGTGGACTGGCTCACGAAATAAAAAAGCCACAGATGATGAATGTCTGAGGCTTTGGTTCCACTTAGGGGTGAGCGGATTACTTAACCACCACCAACTTCTTCGTCTGCACAAAACTACCAGTCTCCATCCTATATAAATACACGCCAGATGCTAGACCTGAAGCGTCAAACGTAACTTTGTAGGTGCCAGCTTCTTTCTCACCGTTCACGAGTTCAGCAACTTTCTGCCCGAGTGTGTTATAGACTGAAAGCGTTACATGTGAGCGAGTAGGTATTGCATAGCTGATTGTTGTGGATGGGTTGAACGGATTGGGAAAATTCTGTCCGAGGGAGAACGTGCCTGGCCTGATGTCCCGGTCGGCGATTCCTGAAGGACCATCGACCACGACAAATTGACCCATCATCCCCTCATCTTCGTCATTGGCAAAATGGCAATGATACATGAATGGATGAATTGGATCTGCGTAATCTGCAAACTTGGTAACAAAAGAAACGGATTCTCCTATCGGCAGATAGAGAACGTCTTTCCATCCGGATTCATGTTCGCCAACGGGTCCCGAGCTTCGGGACACAATTTTGAATTGAACATCATGAATATGAAACGTATGTCCGAACATATTGTTGTTTACTATCGTCCATTTTTCAATCGTGTTAAGGTTAATTGTCTTGTTGATCGTCACCATACTAAACGGAGTATTGTCAAAACTGAAGGCAGTATCGGGTCCGCCCCCCGTTACGTGCACGGTTCGGCTTACTGTCGCATCTTCCGCAGTCCAATAGGTGTTGTTTGCCAGCGTTGCGGGCATTGTTGTAAGAGGATTTGAGGTGGTTGCCACAATATTGATGTGCAAGACGGAGAAATCGATGTTGTTCAATAAACTGCCGTTCAGCCCGCTGGTGATTGGCTCACCTCCGGGAAATCCATACGGTTGGCCCGAATTATATGCTTTGAGATCCAAACTTGAACCGGCTACGTCGCCGCCAAAATTGACCAAGATCTCAATGCGTTCGCCGACCATCAATTTGACCCGGGTAACCGCAACAGGCGAATTCAATAAGCCGCCGTCATTCGCAATAATGTAGAAAGTTCTGTTATCGCTGAATCCTAAGTTGTAACCTCGTTCAATCTCGGCATTCAAAATTCTCAACCGTACATATTGCTTGGGCAAACTCACTTGTGCATTCGGTGTTCCGTTGGTCAACATGTAGTCTCCGTACTGACTAATATTGACATTGTTGTAGACGGCAAAAGCATTCGATGTATCATAACTTCTGCTGGTTAGTGCCAACGGAATATCATCTACTCCATACGTTCTTGGTAATGCCAAAGATGCTTCCTGTGAATCTCGTACAATAATAAATCCTCCGATTCCTTCGGTCATTTGTTGCACCGTCATCATGTGAAGATGCGGATGGTACCAATAGGTAGCTGCATTATTTGTCACTTTCCAATAAGGCTGCCAGAGTGTACCCGGAGGAATTGGTTGATGTGGTCCGCCATCCATGATGGCTGGCAAATGCATACCGTGCCAGTGAAGCGTCGTTGTATCCGGCAAGTAGTTATAGACATTCATGTAAACCATGTCGCCCTTGTTCAATATCAAGGTTGGTCCCCAGAATTTACCATTGACACCCGCTGTTTTTGTCAGGTTTCCCGGCCTCAACTGAGCGGATGAGTCTCTAATCGATAAATTAAATGTTGTTCCGGAGAGGGTGTCGGGTATCCAGAGGCGGTTGTATTGACCCCAAGCATTGTTTGGCGAAAAGGCCAATGTATATAATAGCAATATACCCGGAAGATTTGTGCGTTTTGAATGATTCATTGCTTAGCCTACCGCCGGCTGGTTGCGCTGATGCGAAGTTAGATTTTCCCTGGTAAGGCATTGCCTAGCTGTCGTGGGAAGTATGCCTCTAGCCGATGGAAACAAAAAACTTTCTTCATCTTTCGAATCCGGAAGTTCAGTGTCCTCACGACCACTCCCGCACTTCCCCAAATTCGGGCGCTTAATAAGGGAGAATCTAGGCGTAATCGTAAAGAGAATCAAGCCCAAATATTCTGTCGCTGGATCTATGCGCAAGCGATCGGTTTAGCGGCTGCGGATGCAATGCTACGGGACGGGAATACATAACAGCGAATTCTGTTGCCGGAAACACGATCGGCATGAGGTTTCCGAAGCCTTTTTGTTGTACGCAGATGCGGTATTCACGAATCTTCTGGCAGGCGAAAACTTGAGCAGCGTCATCGGAGATATTGGGATCTCACCATGGGAATGAATCAGGCCAAACAGCCAGTGAGACGGTGATCCTCACCTGTTCCGAATTGTGTATGTTTGAAATACCCTCGGCTGGGATACACACTTACCACTTAGTTCGAGAGTTCTAAGCGGTTTTGTATTTACTGCCCACACCACTTTTTGCATAAAATCAGTTACACTTTGAATAAAAGTTATGTTCCCCTTTACACACTCTCCTCATACAACTTTACTCAGCAACATACTCATTTAAAGTAAAGGTGAAGTTATGTTGAAGGCAAAGTTCTACCTCACGAACAGAGTCAACGGCTTCTACTATATATGCATCAAATACCCCGACGGCAAAAAAGGTTGGAAGTCTACAAAGTGCAGAAAGAAGCCCGAAGCCCTCCACTTCTTACACTCGTTTGAAGAATCACAAAACGACACAAAGACTTTTCAGAGGCGCTGCCTGTTCTGAGTTCTTGAAGTTTTATCAAGACGTTCAATCGTCGGTTGCCAGAAAATCTACGATGCATTTATAAAAGCAACTGGCACAAGATTCTGCATCTAAATTCTGATAAGCCGCTCAACGTATATACCTCTCTTGAATTTGAACAGGCGTGAGCGAACAAAATCGCTCAAGGCTCATCTGTAACAAGCAAGAATATCTACGCTAGGGCGGCCAAAACGATGTTCAGTTTTGCTTTAAAGCAGAACATTCCTCAATGTGATCCACTCGAAAATGTAAAACAGATTAAGCAGCCCAAATCAGCCCCTGCCTATTTCACCTACAATGACCTGAACAAGATTACCGCACTTGTCACAAGTGAACCCTTCAAAGCGTCGTATGTCACAGCATTCTTCACCGGCATGAGATTGAATGAATTGATAAATCTGAACTGGTCTAATATTTCCCCAACAATCAAATACAGATATCAAATACTGATGACTTCACGACGAAATCCGGAAGAGAACGGGATAACCGTTATCAATCGCAGCCCTCAGGTTGCGAATCTTCCGATACTTGAGTGCATACCGTTTGAGCACTCTTTTGATATTGGCGATAGAAGTTCAGAGAATCTCATGAAGAAATGATTAATCCCTTTTTCATCCTTTAGATCCATTTAATTTGAAACGGCTTATTGCTATTCTAGTAAATCTGTAAGCACATGATCTCCAATCCTTTCTAACATTCATTTAGATTGGACAGGTTTCCTTGTGCATGGGAAGTTTGGATGTCCCACAGATCTCATGGAAGAACAAGAGACCATTGCTTGGACAATGCGAAGACACTTGAAGTAGGCTACCATGGGCGTCGAATAGACGAAATGAGCGAGATGCCGGAATAACCACACATGAAACGGACACAAACATGACACTGGGCAAATCCAACAAAAACTCCGGCGTGATGCATCACAATCGCTGGCGGCATTTTTTTGCGGGGAAGAAAAAGTGGATACTATTGATCATCCTCGTTGCGCTCATAGCGCTTCGCGCCGCCCTCCCGTACATCGTGAAGTCGTATGTCAATAAAACCCTTGCAGTAATCCCTGGATATCCCGGGCACGTTGATGATGTCGATATGAGTCTGTGGCGTGGCGCGTATGTGATCAAAGACCTCAAGATAGAAAAAGTGGAAGGAAACATCCCCGTTCCATTCTTCTCCGTCAATCTAGTCGATCTCTCCATAGAATGGACCGCCCTCTTCCATGGGTCATTGGTAGGTGAAATTGAGTTTGTTCATCCAAAGATCAGCTTTGTCCAGGGACCAACCGAAAAGGAATCGCAGAATGGAAAAGGTGCAAACTTCACCGAAACGATAAAGAAGCTCTTTCCTTTTAGGATTAACAGGTTCGATGTTTTGAATGGCGAAGTACATTTTAGAAATTTTCATACAGATCCGAAAGTTGATATTCATCTTGATAGTTTGTTCCTACACGCCAAAAATCTGACTAACAGCGAACATTTGTCGAGAGTGCTTCCTGCTTCTATCGACGCAAAAGGAAAAGTAATGCACACAGGGAGACTCAAAGGACATCTTGATATCGATGCATATGCACAGAAACCGACATTCAAGCTCGATCTTCAACTCGAACAAGTTGAGCTAACGACGTTGAATAGTTTTTTTGACGGATACGCTTCAGTCGATGTTAAATCAGGGACCTTCGAGATGTATTCTGAAATGGCTGCTGCAAACGGGAACTTCACGGGGTATGTGAAGCCGCTCTTTAAAGATATGAGAATCCTGGCTCCCAAGAAAGACGCGAAGAAGCCGTTGAAGCTTCTCTGGGAGGCGGTGGTTGAAGGATTGACCCAGCTTTTCACGAATCATCCGAAAGGTCAGTTCGGAACGAAAATTCCATTGAGCGGATCGTTCGACAATCCGAAAGAAGACATTCTTTCCACCCTCGGCGGAATATTCAAGAACGCATTCATCAAGGCGTTGCAGCCGGGCATTGAAGGGACGGTAAACCCGAAAAATGATCGTCCTCAATAGAGCAATGTTTTCAGTCCATACAAAACAACGAGGCAACACTCCATCTCAAATATCCGGAAAGATAATTAGCGCGATTCGGGGATTCTTCAAGCCCGGCTGCTGCTGCGAGGGTGTCGACAATACGTGAATATATGTTTGCCCTTTCTTGGTCGTTATCCTCTTATACCTGAAAGGGTAACCAAAAAACTCAGAGGCTAGTCTGAGCTTGGATTCAACGATGGCGAAGCTGGTTCAGTACTCCACGGATCATTTCTTCGATTGGCGGGACATGCTTCGTAAAACTGCAATTGCTATTTTGATAAAAAGTGACAATCTCTGCACCAAGAAGAAGGTTACCTCGAATCTCGTTGCTGACGGCTCTCCATCGTTCGCCCATTCCTTCACTTCCATATCTTAAATTTTAAGTGAAATTTTTTCTTTTGGATAAGCGAACGCCAGTCAACAAATAAGAGAGCGAAGACAAGCAGTAACCCCACCACTAGACTTGAAATCGACTTCCAGGATAATGCTTCTTCCATCATGCTTTTGGCATGCTCTGAGGCATATTTACCTAAGTGTACAGTAATGGCATCACTGATGAATTTCCCTATAAAAAACGCTGGAATAATATATAAAGGTTTTATTTTCGCCATACCTCCCGCCAGGAATAAAGGAGTGGTGGGAAGAGGCAATAAGGAGTATGCAATGATTACTAGCTGGCTTCTCCATCCTTTCTCCTTCATTTTTTTGCCAAGAAACTCAACGTCTTCATTCTTCGATCGCTTAAAGACTTTTCCAGAAAGAAGCGGAATATATAGAGTAAGGATATACCTTCCCAAAATGGAACCCGCAACGCCAATGACGATAACCCACCAAATGTTCAGGTCGAACATGATCTGTAAAAAAACCATGATGGTAAAAGCGGGAGGAAAAGGGAACGGCACTACATCAAACAATAAGGCGCCGATAAAAACCAATAGATACTGCCACCACATAGTGTTAATGTCTTATAATCTCATCATTAAGGAAAAGAATACGGAATACTTTTTTTACATAACTTCTTGAATGTTTAATAATTTCCAATGATTTTTCTATTCTTTCCAGGTGTTGTTATTTCTTCTTTGCTTTCGAGTATGCTATTGCTATCGCTTGTTTTTGCGCCTGTTTTATCGACTTTGGGTGGCTCGTTCCTATTGTCCCCTTCTTCTTGTAATTGTGAAGCAGCTCATTCACGTTTGAGCTGATCACTTTCTTTGACTTTCCCTTTTTTAGCGGCATCTTCTTGTGGTTTTTATGAATCTTCTTGTTCAATAATTTGTCTTTTCTGTACCAATCTCTTCACTGCTTCCTGAGCGAAACGTATGATTCCAATATACTTAAATACTTATCAATTGTTATGCGTGTTAGGTGCTGTTGCGGCGCACCCCAACGATTGGTTTGTTTTCTTTATACCATCATTCGATATTGTCGTATTCACATAAATCAAATCAATATTCATCGGAACGCTCTTCCAAAAATATAACCTCTGTCCTTTGTAACCTTTTAGATCTAACTCGTACGAATATTGGTACAATTGGGATACTGCATTTCGCATTTGGCTTCTAGTGTTCTTAGAAGTGACTCATTGTGCTCCAAGGATTATCAAGGTGTGCCCTTTGCATGCGAGAAGATCAACATCCAGACGAAATGTGTGGATTGACTCGCTCCACCCAAAAGTGATCTATTATGAAGTTAGTAAAAAGTATACTATACGTCAAAGGATGCAGCAGCGAGCAGGCAAAAACAAACCGCAGAAGAGATCATCAACAAATTGCGCACAACATTTCCTAATGCAACGATTCATCGCGGGATGACGGGGGATCCATCGATGCAAGCGTGAAGTGGGAATCCTAAATATTTATTGCAAATTGTTACGAGGGATCTATAGGTGACTTCGGCAGAAAAGGCAATGAAAAAGGCCAGCTGGTCAGTCCGAGATTGGATCCTACACGCCAAGGATCATTTCTTCGACTGGAGAGACATTCTCTGCCAAACCACAATCGCTAATAGGACAAGAGCGGCTATCCCTGTAAAAAGAATCAGGTTACTTCGAATCTCATCACTGACGGCTCTCCATCGGTCGCCCACGAGTTCGCCAAGCAGAATAAACGTCGTTGACCAAATAAGGGCACCTGTGTATGCAAACAATCCAAAACTTCGATAGCGCAGACCAGACACACCAGCCGTAAATGCAGTCAGGTGACGTATTCCTGGAATGAAATAACCTACGATGAGAGTCCATTTCCCGAAGCGACGGTACCAATCTCGTGCTGATTCGAATTTCTCTTCTGAGAAGAAAGGGATGTGGAGTTTAAGCAATACCGATAAGCCGTAGCGACGCCCGATTTCATAGCTTAGAGAAATCCCTGCGACGCTACCTAAGAAAGCTGAAAGCATTACAAAATGCAGTTGAAGGGAGTTCTTGAAAACAAGATAGCCGGCGAACATCAATAGAGTCTCATCGGGGATAGGCAGTCCGATGATACCCAGCATCATTGATCCGATCAAAGCGACGTAGCCATACTGCGCGACCCAGTGAAAAACCACGTCCATATGATTACTTTTCCCTTATATGCATTCGGCAAGAAAGAACAAATCCCAGTTAATCCATTAAAATGGGTCGAACTGGGATTCTAAATTGATACTACGCTATGTGAAGCTACCGCTATCCGGATACAAGTGCAAATAAAAAAGTCCCAGATGATGAATGTCTGGGGCTACAATAGTGAACGACAGACTCAACGCCTTTACTATGCCTTAGTCTTTTGCACAGCGTTAGTATGTGGATAGGTATAAAGAGGTTTCGACATCAACCATTCCCGAGCTTCATCATCCGAACGAAAGACTTCCGCATCAATTCCGTAGATTTTTGACTTAACCGATACGAAGCGCTGTAAGATAAATGGCAAATCGTGTGAAGATACAATTGCAAGGCGATAATTATACTGATGAGCCATTGAAGCAATAAAATCCACCATCGTTTGAATCTCTTCTGTAGACCTGCTATAAATGCTCTGCGATTCCACGATATTAAACAATAAAAATGAGCTAGGGAGTCGTTCCGGATCAGCCAGGGAGTTGAGAAGGGTCGTGCGAAGGTCGATAATGGAATATTCTCCCGCCATGTAAATTTTAATGATGTTAAAATCGTACCGATAATAGACTGGCATCCGATGAACGCCTCCTTCACTTTCGTCCAATGAATATTTCTCTGCTCGAAGCTGATTTCTTAGAGCACGGGACAATCTTCCAACCATGTTATCGCAGGATCGATTGAAACGTGCCGAACGACGCTGCTATCCTCAATATCTGAGCACTCCTCATCCACTTCCTGATCGAGCCAGAAGTATCTGCAGTCATGGAAATGACATTCACCGTAATCGGTCCACGCATGCATGCATTCAGGACATCGGTCAATTTCATACCCTGCTACTGTTCTGCGGGGATTAAACTCTTCCCTGATCAAGTTCACCTCCAGAAATGATGATTCTGCCGTTGCGTTTTGTAGCCATCAGCGCAAGATACATTTCCATCCGCTTCCGAGTCTCAACGTGAGAATAGGCAGTTTGAGGATCAGGTGGCATCCTCCGAAAGAATGAAAAAGGAATTAATCCCTATGCTGGAATGATTTGTAATTCATTCTTATTCAAGAAAGAGATTGGTGCAAAATAAAGGCCATGGTGGCCTTGGCTTCTTGACCGGATTCGGTCTCGCGCAATCGAAGCGCAAGTTTTTGCGACACAACATCTCAAGAACTTCTTACATGTGACTCCTGATGGAACGGTCCACTGACGTTGCTTCTACTTGAGGGACGACGGGGATCCAACGAAACAGGTGAAGAGGTCTGATTCTTAAATTGTTATTCTGGATTTTTTGACGGGAGCCATATGGACTTCTACATTTGCCAAGTTCTATATATATGACGTGACACGGCAAAGAGAGTTTGCCATCAGTCCACTGGAGTCCATGCCCTCTTCCAACAAGGGATTAATTATTCTTTCATTCTTTCGGTCTATTGTATTTAGAGAATGTCATCGATAAAGTATGTTTAATGATACTCCTAAACCTGTGAGTACAATGAGGGATTGTTATCTCGTTAAAAACCTAGTAGCCTACACGCTGGGCATTGAGACGAAGAGAGTCTTCGTCTCGTAATCCATGGGGCGACATTGAATGACATGAACCTATTACTTAGTGATCTCAAATAGAGATGTCTTCCACGAAAAACAGATTAATTGCTTCAGCGTTGCTCATGTTCTTTGTTTCGAACGCGAGTTTTGCGCAGGCTAATTTCTATGTCAGTACTTCGGGGAATGATGGGCCTCCTGGTGATGGCTCCTCATCAAATCCGTGGCACACAATTCAATATGCCATTAACAATTCCTCCGGAAGCGATATTACCATTAATGTCGCTGAGGGGGAATATGTAATAGCTCAAAACATTTTGGTGGATAAAGCTTTAACCATACTTGGTGCAAATGCAACGATTAATCCTAATACCGGCACAAGAGGGGCAGAAACAGTGTTGCACGGCAATACGGTTTCCGGCTTCAGTAACACGCTTGAGATAGATACTGAAAATGTTGTCATTGAGGGGATTACCTTTGACAATTTAAGAATCGATAATTATAGCATTGCCAATCACGGCAATCCCGGTAGCACTAGTGCAAAATTAATTGGTGGTATTACGATTGAGAACAATTTATTTACGGATGTTTCTGGAACTGCTCTCTTTCTACAAGATGGCAGAAACGCCCCTGGAGTATATTCAAACAATGTAAGCGTCACGAATAATAAGATTAATGCTACGGATAGTGCAGGAAGTATTGACTTTGAAGCTGGCTCTGGGATGGTCATCAGGGGTGTAGAAAACCTAGATATCAGCGGTAACGTCATTATTGGTTCTGCCTATGGTGCTGTCCAATTATCAAGGAATAGTGTCATGACCATTGCCGGTAATACGGCAACTGGATCTGCTCAACCTGCTTTACAAATTGCAGAATGGAATGATAGCATAAACACAATTAGTAACAATACTTTTAGCACTGTTTCAATCGCAAAAGCTGCTGTCAGGTTGTACGGTTTCACAAATAACTATTATCCTTTGTTTAACTTTAGGAACAATGTTATTCGAGATAGCAAGTACGGTGTCCAAATTGGTTATGAAGGTAGCGGCAAAGGGTACAATGATTTAACCAATGCAGAATATGACTTCACGGGCAATGCATTTATTAATATTAGTTCTCAAAACTTGATTGTATACCTAGGCTCAGCAGCGACGGTGGGGAATGTTACGGAAATGGATAGCCTGTTCTCTCAAATCTATGGAGCTGGAAACAACTCACGAGCGCTTACGATTGCTGATCCATTCACATATGTAGTTAATACGCTTTATGTCGGTCCCGGAAAAGAGTTTACAACGATCCAGGCAGCGATTACCGCGGCAGGCCCCGGCGGCACGATTCATATTGCATCGGGAACGTATGTGGAAGCTGGACAAATTGTTATTGCTAAAAATCTGACAATAATTGGAGCAGATAAGACCAGTACGATCATCAAACCTGCCCAAGGCACATCTTCCGCATCTCTTGATAACTCGAGTGCTTGGATTTTAGTAAATGCCGGAGTGACTTTTTATCTGAGCGGAGTGACGTTGGACGGAGCAGGTCAATTGATTTCCAACGGCATTCTGTCGCATGGGTTGGGAACTATCGACGGCAACATTATCGAAGATATTGCCTACAATGAAAGTGGTCCCGATTACAGTGGTGACGGCCTCGCTTTGTATGGCGCATCTATGACGGTGAGCAACAACAACTTTAGCGGTATGGGACGAGAAGGCGTGTTCGCGGCTTTCTTCTCAACGGCAACCATTACTGGCAACACTTACACAGGGAAAGGTGCTGGTAATTGGTTGGATTTTGCGTTTGAAGTCGGCGGCAACAGTAGAGCGACGATCAGCGCCAACACAGTTTCCGGAAATATCGGCGTCGCTCTTTCAGACGGGTCAACCTCGGCGGGCGCAGTGATAAGTACTCATAATGACGTTCTGCCAGGAACCACTTCTGGTGCCACAATAACGAATAACACTTTCACCGGAAACACCAAAGGTATCGAAGTCGGCGTTGACGCATCCGACTCGAGTGTTGTCATAGCGAATAACAATACGATCACTGGTAACTCCTACGGTGTTATTTCTACCCATTCTGCGATTAACGCTGAAAACAACTGGTGGGGTAGTAATACGGGCCCTTATAATGCAGCGACTAATACTACAGGAACCGGTGATGCAGTTTCGGACTATGTTGATTACACGCCTTGGTTGAGCGCATTGCCGGTGGAATTGACTTCTTTCACCGCATCGCTTAATAATAATGCGGTTGAATTAGATTGGAGAACAGCGACAGAAATAAATAATTATGGTTATGAAGTTGAGCGCAGCATGCTGGCATCAATCAATCAGACGATTAGCCCAACGGCAACCAGCAGCTGGAAGAAGATCGCCTTTGTGCAAGG
>Ga0265338_10002737_pt1 | contig 25868 bp, 21 predicted proteins | sample 42126metaG_FD_193579 | JGI IMG/M metagenome (GOLD analysis project Ga0265338, IMG submission 193579) | Rhizosphere microbial communities from Carex aquatilis grown in University of Washington, Seatle, WA, United States - 4-21-26 metaG | ecosystem: Host-associated > Plants > Roots > Rhizosphere...
AACCCGGAGGCGACTATCGCTTTTTTCAATGGGCCTCAAATCAAAATGCGGCGGGATCACCGGCAAGGCTTTGAACGTCCATTTGCCGCGCACAGCCTCCACGCCCTCGGGCGCAATCAATTCAAGCAGATGCCCAACGGCTGACGAGACGACAAATTTGTCGCTCTCGTAATAGTCGTCGACTTTCTTAAAACCACCGATCGCCTTGGCGATGTCGCTGGCGACGGAGGGCTTCTCGGCAATGATTAGCGCTTTACCCATCTTTCAGTTTGCACGGTTTCCACAAAAGGAAGCAATCTTCGTGCAAGTTCGCGGAAATTGACTCAAAGCGTTGTGGATGTCAAAGCTTCGTTTATTTTCAGGAAATTGCAATGTTTCGAAAAGACCGCCCGGAACCGGTCATTTCCCAATACAAAACTGGCTGAAAATCATGTCCAACAGGTCCTCCGTGGCGGTCTTGCCGACGATCTCGCCCACGGCATTCACGGCGATGCGGAGGTCCATGGCGGCCAACTCCAAAGTAACCCCGGCACGCAACGCTTCCACCGTCCGCACCGTCGCTCCGCGCGCGCGAGCGAGCGCCTCCTGATGCCGGGAATTAATCATCACCTGGAGCATTTCCGTTCTGATTTCACCGGACCAAACGAGATTTTTAATGGCGTCCTTCAAAGTCTCGATCCCCTTTCCGGTCAAACAGCAAACGTCCACGACCGCGAGAGCGGACTTTTTAGCCTGCCCGACGCCTTCCGGCAATTCCAGCTTGGCCGGCAAATCCATTTTGTTGCGGATGAGAATGCGTTTCTTGCCGGCAACCTCGCGCAAATATGTTTCATCCGCCTCGGTTAACGGCTCGGATGCATCCAATACGTGCAAAATAATTTCCGCTTTTTGCAAGCTCTCGTGGCTGCGGCGGATCCCTTCGACCTCGATTTCATCCTGCGCCTCGCGCAAACCGGCGGTATCGATGAATACCACCGGCAGCCCGCGAATGTTCGCCGTCTCCTCGATGGTATCGCGAGTAGTGCCGGGAATCGACGAGACAATTGCGCGTTCATGACCGAGGAGCTGATTCAGCAGGCTGCTTTTTCCAGCATTCGGACGGCCAATGATGGCCGCGCGGATGCCGCGTCGGAGGATTTGCCCCTCATTGGCCGTGCGCAGCAATTCATCCATAAACGCCACGCCACGGTCGAGCCGGCCCAGCAGTTGGTCCTTCGTTTCCTCGGCGATATCTTCTTCCGGAAAATCAATATACGCTTCCACATGCGCGAGCGTTTTCATCAGGCCTTCGCGCAGTTCATTGATGCGTTGCGATAATTTTCCGGCGAGTTGCTCGTTGGCGGCGCGCAGCGCCAATTCGGTGCGCGAGTGAATCAGGTCCGCCACGGCTTCGGCTTGCGCGAGATCGATGCGGCCATTGAGGAACGCGCGCCGGGTGAATTCACCGGGTTCCGCCAGTCGCGCGCCACTCGCCAGCGCGGCATCAAGAACCATTTTCGCGGGCAAAATGCCACCGTGACAGGTGATTTCCACGATGTCCTCGCGCGTAAACGTCCGCGGAGCGCGCATTATCGCGACCAGAACTTCGTCGATGGTTTTGCCGTCGCGCAGCACGTGGCCGAATTGAATGGTGTGCGAAGCGGCGGCGGAAGGTTTTAGAGAGCTCTTCCCGGCGGGCGAAAAAATCCGGTCGCCAATGGCCAGCGCCTGCGTGCCGGAAATGCGAATGACGGCCAGGCCGCCTTCGCCGACTGGCGTGGCTATGGCGGCAATGGTGTCATCGAGCATCGCGAAATGTTAAATGACGACTGACGAATGGACAAATTCCATTCGTCAGTCGCCGAGGCAATTTCCCCGCGCATTCTCCCCGTCGCGTCCCTCCAGCCACAAGCGCGCCTTTCCGTAGCTTTTCTTGTGCAGGTAGTGGAGCAGATCGGGCGGAGTCGATTTCGGAAGCTGGCGGGTTAGGTCTTCGAGACGCGCAAAAATCGGCAGCAGGTTGGGCTTGGGATTGGCGGTCGCCACCGACTTCACGGCGGTATCCAGCTCGACCAAAGTCCGCAGGATGGCTCGTTCCGTTTCGTTCATTTCAGAAATGAAACTTATCAAACGATTGCAGCAACGGCACATTGGCCACGAGATTGGTAATGAGCGCGTCGAGTTTTCCGAATTTGCCGGCCAAATACCAGTAGGTCAGAAACCGAGCGAGGCCGCTCACCATCACCAGGAACACGCAGCTGGTGAGATAGAGGCCGAAGGCATGCGGCGGATCCGGGAGCATGACGCGCGGAATGCCCTGGTATAAAATCAAGAACGACAAAAGCATTCCGACTATCCAGACCGCCCAATAGGCCCAGGAAGAAACCCCCGGAAACATATCGAAGATGCGCAACGTGAAATACGGGCCCAATCCGTAAGCGGTGACCGTGAAGGTCTGGGTAAAGGTATTCCGTCCGTGAAACGTTTCCCCCAGGGCTTTAATCAGTCTGGCGCCGACAAAGACGATCACAAACATCAAACCCAGTTCGAGAATCTCAAAAATCAGGGCCTCGGAGTGGGAGAATCGTGTCGTTTCAGAGACGTAGCCGTGTGGTTTTCCCCAATGAACCAGGCCGTAGCCACCAGCCACAAATGCAATCAGCCACAACGGTACAAGATACCCAAGCAAAATCCTGAGCCAACTGCGTTTCGTCAGAACAATTGTGTCCCAACCTCCGGCAGGGTCCAAAACCAACAGCAAAGCCTTAATCATCGGGCAAAAGTGTTAACGGGCGGCATCATCGCTGACAACTATTATTAACGGCTGGACAATTGACAGCGGGTTGAGCGGGGCGTTCACGAATTCCCGAGGAAACATTTTTGAAGCTCGCGATTTGACTTTCACCGCAACAATTCGTGTGTTTTACTCGGGGTCAATGAACGTTGATCTCGGCATCTGGGGAAAGCTGACGCGCATGGTCATCGCTTTACTCGTGGTCGCATTGCTGGGAATTATCTGGCAATGGTATCTCCCCGTCATCAAGCGAAACGAGCGGATGCGCCGGACCACCCTTACGCTCGATAACAAAATCCAGACCGAAGAAGCGACGCAAAAACAGTATAAGGCTTCCATCGACCGGTTACGTTATGACACCAACGCCATCGAACGTCTCGCGCGCGAAAAATTGCATTACGCGAAAACCGGCGAAACGGTGATTGTTTTCGAGCCCGCCTCCACAAACCAAACGGCGCGCTGAACCGGCCGCGCTCAGACCGTCATAATCTCTTTTTCCTTGGTGACGACGTGGCCGTCAATCCTGGTCGAGAAATCGTCCGTGAGCTTCTGCAAATCCTTTTCCGCCTGCTTGACGTCGTCCTCGGTGATGCCGCTGTCGTGCGCGTGCTTTTTGATTTGTTCCATTGCATCGCGGCGCACGTGGCGGACGGCCACTTTTCCGTCCTCCGCCATTTTCTTGATGATCTTGATGAACTCAAGCCGGCGTTCCTGGCTCAACTCGGGGAAAAACAACCGGATGTTTTTGCCCTGAATCGCCGGCGAAAGGCCGAGGTTGCTTTTCTGGATCGCCTTTTCAATCGCGTGCAGTGAGTTGGCGTCCCATGGCTGAATGGAAAGCGTGCGCGGCTCGGGCGTGGTGATGCCGGCAAGTTCGCGGATGCGCATGTTCGAGCCGTACACTTCCACGAGGATATTCTCCACCAGGCTGGCGGACGCCTTGCCGGTGCGGACCCCGGCAAATTCTTTTACGAGCACTTGCTCCGTCTTTTCCATCTTTTCTTCCGCCTCCAGCAAAATGTCGTCGAGTGCCATAAGTCCGCAGAACCTAACAAAGCCCGGTGGGGCTGTATAGTCGCAACTGACGGAAGTGAAAAGATTCGTTGCGCTCATAATCCGGGATACACCCCATTTGGATTTGGTTCGACTTCTGGAAGATTATGTTCATGGATTTTAAAGAGCCGATGAAACGATTACTGCGACATGCACGGACTGGAAAATTTTTCCGCGAGGATGGCCGTTGGACCACGCGACCGGATCGCGCGCTGGATTTTCCCCACATCATGCGCGTCGTCCATACGTGTCTGCTGCTGGGGCTTCGGGACGTCGAACTGGTTCTGCATTTCGGCGACAAAACACAGACGGTGCCGTTGAAGTGCCGCTAATCCGAAATGGTGGGACGAGGTTTGCGGCGAGACGCCGTAAACTACACGCCGGAGGCGTGTGCTCCCGTTTCCAACTGTTGGCTGGCGGTTAATGGTCCATCCTCCGTCACTCTGATTCGAGTCGCTCCTCCGCCTGTTCGTTCGTTAGCTTGTGTCGCGCGCGCAGCACGGCCATTCCCACCACGGGCGGATAGGCCTGGTCCGCTTTCATTCGCGGCTCGAGGTATTCCACCACTTCAAACAGCAGCCGGTTCGCATCTTCGTAGGCGAGTCCGGTGAGCTTTTGAATGTAACGCGTGGCGCGGTCGATGAGCTTTAAATTGCTGGCAACCACCCAAATCATGTAATTGCCCATCACGCGTCCCAATCGGACCATGGTGCAGGTGGAGAGGGCGTTCAGGAGCATCTTCACTCCCGCGCGTGTGACGCCGTCGAGCAGGAAATCTGTTTCCGGAACCGGAACAGTGACGGCAACGTCCGCTTTCAATAAGGCCTGAATCCGGGGCTGCGTATCTTTTGTTGTCGGCTGTGAGTCGAAAAAAATGAATCCAGTCTGCGCGCCCGATTTCTTCGCTGATTCCAATAACTCCTGGGGAAACTGTCTCTGCACCTCATCCGAAGTGGACAAAATTCCAATCGCGCCGTCGCCGGTTCTCAAGGGCCGAAAAGGCAATCCATCCAGACCGATTTTGAACCGCATCAATTCCGCTCGGCTAATTTTACGAACCGTCTCGTGCGTGCGAGCGAATCTTTCGTCGCCCACCAATTCCCTCGTTTCGTTTTCACTCCATTCAACGCATTTCGGATCGCGTTTTAAAATCGATTTCCAGGCTTGCGCCGTTTCCGCAGCCGGCAAAAAAAGAAACGCCCAGGATTCGGTGGCGGTCGCATCGTCGAACTTTCGAAACGGTGGCGTGCAATACGTCGGCGAGCGCTCCGTCGTATCCGTCAACACATCAATGCCAAATCGGTCCGCGTAATAATTATTCTTATGGCCCGCGCGAGACACCGATTCCTCCAATGAAACAAGCTTCGCCAACTGCGAAAGCACTTCCGGCGTCCTCAAAGTTGCGTGCATTTTCGTGAGCTTGGCCAGAAACCGCGAAGGCACCTCCGAACTTGGGAGCGCCGGCGTCCGGCCGGCTAGTTCCCGCACCACCATTTCCATCACCGTCAGCAACACGCACAGCTGAATCGTGGTCGCCTGCATTCGGGTCGAGCCGGTGATCGCCATCGGGCCGGTCGTCAGGTTTATTTTCTCGATCCGCGCATCTTCAATCACTTCGCGGCTGCGTTGGACATGCTCGCACAGCACGTCATCCGGATTGTTGTAAATGAAATAGACTTTTGCGCCGACCTCCACACCTCGCCAGGCCGTGCCGATGACGAACGAGGTTTCGCCTCCTTCGGTGATCGCAAAAACAATGTCTCTATTAGAAACACCCAGATCGCCCATTTGTTTTTTGCCGAACGCGGCGAAATCTTCGAATCCCTCCACGGATTTAATCAGCGCAAAATCTCCGCCCGCCATTACGCTAAAGGTGCGGTTCTCGAAATCCTCGATGGTAGGGGGCGTCACTCCGTGCGCGCCGTCTGACCGGTCACCCTGCGGCGCGCACGGAGTGACGCGCCCTGCCTTCTGCCAATAATCTCTCCACACCGAATCGAGCAGGATGCTCAGGCGACCCGTCGAACCGCAGCCGGTGAAGAAAATCCTTCCGCCGTTTTTCAGCGCGCCCAGTACCGCATCCTTGATTTGCTCCGCCCTGCCCGATTCAGCGAATTCGCGATACTTCGCGATCACATCGGCATCCACTTGAAAGAGCAAATCCAACGCTTTCGCAATATCCTGTTTGGCCACTTCGCTCAAATTTGCAGTGACCGGGTGGGACGATTCCGTGACCAGCGCGCCCAGTTTGAACTGGCCGCTGATCTTCAAAAATTCCGCCGAACGTTTATCCGATGCTTCGCTCATTTAAATGATTGTAGCGGCGGTCTATGACCGCCGGACTAAATGCGCTGACTAAGATGGCCGTGGGGAGCGCACGCGTCTCGCGTGCTGCCGACAGCGTCTCGCCGTTGGCCTCGTACCCACCATTTGGACCTATCGCTCGTTTTTTCAAAATAGTGAAGAAGATGGTTTAACGAAATTGCCGGCGAGACGCCGTCAATAGCACGCGGGACGCGTGCGCTCCCCTTTCGCTATTGCATGGATACGGCTTAGAGCCTCTGTTTTCCATACCATCAGGGCAGCGGTTCGCCGCGCGCGGCGTTCAACAGTCGATACCATTCCTCGCGGGAAAGTTCCAACTCCGACGCTGTGGCCGCTTCGCGAATGCGTTCCGGATTAATCGAACCGACAATCGGAATGATTTTGCTCGGATGTCTCATGAGCCAGGAAAACGCCACGACAGTCCGGCTGACGCCCCGCGCCTTGGCAATTGCTTCCAGGTCGGCCAGGAATTTGTCCGGACGATAACTTTGTTGCGCTTTCAGCAGGCGTTTGGCGCCGTCGCCAATCAAGCCTGCCGCGAGCGGGCTCCAGGCCATGGGCGTGATATGTTCCGCGAGGCATTGGTCGAGGGTGCCATCGGTGAAGGCGTCGAGTTTGGCGAGGCTGATTTCCACCTGGTGCAAAATGAGCGGCATCGGGCACGCGGATTGCAACGCAGTGACCAGGCTCGGGCGGAAATTGCTCACGCCAAAAAAACGCACCTTGCCGGCCGTCCGCAATAGTTCGAATGCCATGGCGATCTCCTCCGGGTCGGCGAGAAAATCCGGCCGATGCAGCATGTAGACGTCAATGGTTTCCACGCCCATTCGCTTCAGCGATTGCTCGCACGAATGAAGTATGTGTTCCGCCGAAAAATCCCACCGGTTCGGGGAGTCCGGATTCGGGTGACCGCCGTGACGCACGCCGCATTTCGTAAGAATCACGGCGTGTTCGCGCATGCCGGGAATTTCCTTGAGCGCGGCGCCGAGCATTTTTTCGGCTTCGCCCCCGCCATAAATATCCGCGTTGTCAAAAAGCGTATAGCCGGCTTCGTAAGCCGCGATGACGGCGCGCCGGCCAGCGTCCGGGTCTTCTTTGTTGCTGGCCAAACGCCAGCAACCGTAAGCCAGGCGGCTGGCTATCAACGAACTTTTGCCTAAAGGAATCGTTTGCACAATTTCGCGAAAGTAATGGCGCCCGGAATTTTCTCAAAGAGAATTAATCGGGAGGCACGCTGGCGGGAGGGCGCGCTTGCGCGGTCCACGCCGCGTCCAGCCGCGTAATTTGTGTCGTTGATAGAAAACGGTTTGCAGCTGTTTCCGGACGGGCCCATCCGACTGTGTGCGGACGCAAAAAACCGCAAAAAACTGCAAAAAATCGGAAACATGGATAATCCGGTCGGCGGCCCGATAAAAAATTTGGCCAGTGATTGTCAGAGGAATGAATTTTATTCCCCGGACACTTCGGTCTGGATGCAGTTTTCGCATTCACTGCGTCCAGTTTAAACCCGAGGAAAAACTTACGGTAAGGATTTCCGGAGAATACAGCGGCAGGGCAAAATGCTATTTAAATAACTGATAATAAATGTGTTCGGGAGAATGCGAAACGGTTTCGCATTTTTGGGAAGTAGCCGGGGAGACGACGGATGGGCGGCAGGGTTAGGGGAAATGGATCTAATTATACGCTTCTTTCCAATTTCACGTTCTGCCGAATGCCATTCGGCGATACAGCAGAGTGCCACTCTGCGCTACAAGGGCTTCCCACACTTGCCTTTCAGAACTTTTGAGGCAAGCTGCGGCGATTGAAAAAATTCTCGCCCAGCGCATTCCTGCGAGGCCGCTTTCCGCTGGCCATGCTCGCGGGCCTTCTGCTGGCGATGGCGTTTCCCAAAATCGGCGTTGCGGGGTTTGCCTGGATCGCGCCGGGGCTCATCCTGGCCACGGCTTTGGGCAAACGCGGTGGGGAAGCGTTTCGCATCGGTTACATGGCCGGGATGGCACATTACCTCGGCTCGCTCTATTGGCTCCTGAACATTCCCGTGACGGGATTTCCCATCCTCGGCTGGATTGCCCTCGCGGCGTTCCTGTCGCTATTTCCGGCCACCTGGGTCTGGCTTAATTCTTCTCCCGCCACCCGCGAGGGGACATCCAATTGGCTGACGGCCGCGCGGGAGATTTCACAATTAAGCTGGGCTCGCCGCATGTCGTGGGCGTTGCGCTGCGCCGCGAGTTGGGTGGCGTTGGAGATGATTTTGGCGCGGATATTCGGCGGCTTTCCCTGGAACCTGCTGGGAGATTCGCAATACCGCATTGTTCCACTGATTCAATTCGCCTCGGTCACGGGGGTTTACGGCGTGTCGTTCCTCGTCGTCTGGACGTCGGTTTCGTTGCTCTGCGGGGCCAGTTCCATTCTCGGCAAACCCACGCAACGTTCGCCGTGGATGGCGGAAATTATTTTGCCGTTCACGGCCGTGGTCGTGGCCATGTTTTACGGATTTTACCAATTGTCGCGGCCCTTCACCGAAGATCGCGAATTGAAGGTCGCGCTGGTGCAACCGGGAATTCCGCAAACCATGATTTGGAACCCGACCAATGACGCGCTGCGCTTCCATGACCTGATTCATCTCTCCGAAGAGGCGTTGACGAATAAACCGGACCTGATGGTCTGGCCCGAAGCCGGTGTGCCCGGTTTGCCGCGATTTGATCCAGAGTTTGCCGATCCCATCTCGGCTCTGGCGCGCGATCACAAGACGTGGATGATCATTGGCGCGGACGACGCCGAGGCGACTCCGACCGAGACAAATTATTTCAACGCCAGCTTTCTCATCAACCCGGAGGGGAAGCTGGCGAACAACTATCGCAAGCGCGGCCTCGTGATTTTTGGCGAATATATTCCGCTCGTACGGTGGCTGCCGTTCATCAAATGGTTCACGCCCATCACTGGAAGTTACACGTCCGGCACGGGATCGGCGCCGTTTGAACTCGATGTTTGGGACGAGCGTCCGCACGGGCCGAAACAGGAAATTGCGGATACGCTGTCCATCGTCTCGCTTCGACGGAAAGTTCATACGTCCGTGCTGATTTGTTTCGAGGATGTGTTCCCGCATCTCGCGCGCAAGAGCGTTGAGCCCGACACTGATTTTCTGGTGAACATCACGAACGACGGCTGGTTCGGCGAGGGCGCGGCGCAATGGCAGCAAGCGGCCGCGGCGACTTTTCGCTCGATCGAAAACGGCGTGCCGCTCATTCGCTGCGCGAACACGGGAATCACCTGCTGGATCGATGCCAACGGCCGCTGGCGACAAATGTTCACCGACAAAACCGGCAGCGTTTACGGCGTCGGTTTTATGGTCGGAACTATTCCTTTACCCGCCAAACATCTGCCGACGTTTTACAATCAGCGCGGGGACGTTTTTGGGTGGGCGTGTGTTGGCTTGATAGGCTTGCGGCTTCTGTTGAGCAAACGCGGCGGAAAGTTTACGACACTTTCAAAAGGAGAGTCTGCGGCGTGAAGAAATTCTCTATACTCTGTCTTGTAGTGGCTCTTTCCACCATTTGCCAATTGGTTATATCGTATGAGGGTGGGCGGGCCGGTATGCCAATCTCGATTTTTAATCTTCCAGCTGAGATAGTGCCTTATCTCATAAATTTCGCCTGCACTGTTTCATTACTCGTATTGTTGTTCGTGGCAATGGCCAGGCGAAAGCAGGTGATCGTCGCTCTTTTTGCGCTTCTGCTCTCAATAGGGTTTGCGGCAGTTGGATTTATCACACCGCCGATCAAAGTATTCCAACTCGGATTCCGTGAACGCATTAAAGCGACCCTCTCTGCGGATGAATTGCGCCAGATCGCACGAGTTTTCCAGGAAAACGCGCCGACCAACGGTTTCCTGCCGGGACCGCGAAAAGGATCGTTGTGGACCGAAAATGAACACGGGCCGCTTTGGACCAAGATGACGAACTCCACTTCACTCGGGAAACTCGACGACTGGGTCGTCGTCTTCAAACACCCTGACGAGGTGGAGCTGTCATGGGGTGGAGCGCTGGTAGGTCACTGGGGCGTACGTATCAAAAATGAACCAGCGACAAGCGCGGGGGATATTGCTCCAGGTATCGCGACGTTTATTTCTGACTGATTTAATTGGCTCAAGCACGCGGTAATCCATCCGCCGGTTTCGTTCCGCATCCTCATCGCTCAAACGCGAATTACGAAGCATCTCCATCAGGGCAAACGCATCTAAATTCCTTTGTTTTCGTTCTTTGCTCTAACACCGTGGCTTCAGCCCGGTGTCAACAACGACTGAAGGACTCTTCAGCGGTTTCAACCGCTTCTGGCCGGCCAGTCAAAAGCCGTTTAAAACGGCTAAAAGTGGATGCCTTTTCCCACAACACCGGGCTGAAGCCACGGTGTTAATAAAATTTAGATGCGTTCGCCCTGACATCTCCACGGCTCTGCCCTTACAAACGCCGCCCCTCCCGCCATTCCCTGAGTTTTGTTTTCGCCAATTGAATTTCTTGCGGCGTGAAGTTCGACGAGCTTTCCATCTTCTGAATGATTTTGCCGGCGCGATTCAGATCGGCGCAATTCACACCGTACACTTCAGCCAGTTTCAGCCAAAGATCGAAATTTTTCGGCGCCGCGGTGATGGCTCTTTCCAGAGATTCAACCGCCGTGGACAGTTGATTGTTCTTCAGCAAATCGTCTATGGAGACCTCGACCGCAGCTGGCGGCGGGTGAGATTCCACCGCAACTCGGCTGGCATCCGCAGCCCGCCCTTTTCCTTTCGAACTCCACTCATCGATGGATTTGCGCGCGTATTCGGCGAAGGCCGGATGTAGCCTTAGCTGGTTGCCCACGGGTTGAAGCAGCGCGATGGCTTTATCGGGCTGGGACAAATCTTTAGCGTAAACCCGCATTAACAGCAGCATTGCGGGCCAATTACTGGGTTGCGCGGCGAGAATTTGTTTCAGCCGCGATTCCGCAGGGTCGAATTGTTTGCGCTCGCACAGGCTGCGGATTTCCGCGAGCAATGGGGATGTCTCGGCGGAATTCAAATTCTCCAGGTAAAGACGATGCACCACCGCTTCCAAAGCCAGGGCGCTACCTTCGCCGGCCTGCTGGAGTTGACTGCACAAATCCAGCGCCTCATTCATGCGGCCTTCCCGAGTGAGTTGCGCCAGGCGGTCCAGTTTGCGGTCGGTTTCTTTTGGGTCGTATGGTCTTTTGTCCTCGGGATCGATGAGCTTGTGAAACTGGTGGGTGAATAATTCCGCGCCGCAATTCGCCCAATAGAACCCGAGCGCGGCAAAGATAAAAACAGCGGCAAATCCATTCAAGGTGGCCGCGGCGAGCAAAACGAACGTGACACCGGTGCGAGTTGCCCGGCGGACGAAATCCGCCTTTGGATTTTCACCGGTGACGCGGTGGTCGTGACCGCTTAACCACCAGGCAATCGCGGTTCCAATGGCGATGAAAAGGAAGTTGGCCAGGGCCTCGTGGTTCAAATACAGGCCCATGGCTCAAAGGTTCAAGAGCGCCTCCGCATGTTTTCGCGCCGCATCGGTCTGGCCGCCCAACATGCGGGTCAGTTCGGTTACTCGCTCCTTTTTGTTCAACAACGAAATTTCGGAAATCGTGCGGCCGTCCTTGACCTGCTTGGCCACGACGTAATGCGCGGTCCCCGCCGCGGCGACCTGGGGCAGGTGCGTGATGCAGAGCACCTGGCGCTTATGGGCGATCTGCCGCATCTTTTCGCCCACGGCGTTCGCGGTCTCACCGCCGACGTTTGCGTCCACCTCGTCGAAAACGAGGACGGGAATCTCGTCTTCGGCAGCCAAAACCGTTTTCAACGCCAGCATGACGCGCGCAAGTTCGCCGGACGACGCAATCGCCCGGAGCGGTTTGGCGGGCTCGCCGGGATTGGGTGCGAATTGAAATTCGATGGTATCGAAACCCATCGAACCGGTGGGGCGAGCATCCTCGCCGGCCGGCTCGTCAGTAGCCTCGCCCCACCGATCTGTGGTGATGCCAACATCGAATTTGCTCTGCTTGAAACCAAGGTCGGCGAGTTGTTTACTGACGGCTTTGCCAAGCTGCGGAATCAGCTTTTTGCGCTTGGCGGAAAGGTCCTTGCCGGTCCGCAAAAGCTCGGAGTCGATTTTGCCCAAAGCCACGTTCAGCCGCGCGAGTTCTTCATCGCGCTGCTCCAGGCTTTGCAGCTTTTGCTTTGCCTCGTCGCCGAACGAAATGACCTCGGCCAGGGTCGCGCCGTATTTGCGTTTGAGCGAATGGAGGAGGTTCAGCCGTTCTTCCAATTCCTGGAGGCGGCCGGGGTTGACGTCCACTTTGTCGAGGTAGTGCGAAAGACCGGCCTGCAAATCGCGCAGCGCGCTGACCGCCTGCTCGTGCTGCGACAAAATTTCGCTCGCACCGGAATCAATGCGTTGCAATTCCTGCAAGGTGCGGCCCACGACGCCCGCCTGGGTGAGCAAGGAGTTGTCATTTTCAGCGAGCAAATCCAGCGCGGCCTGGCTCAATTGCAGCAATTTCGCGGCATTGCTGGCGCGCTGGTATTCCTGCCCGACGTGTTCGTCTTCGCCGGGTTGCAGGCGCGCCGAGGTGATTTCATGGACCTGAAACCGGAGCAAGTCCAATTGCTGCGCGTAGGTTTTTTCGTCGATGATCAGGGCGGCCTTTTTTTCCTCCAACGAGGTGCGTCGCCGGACCAATTCCGTGAACGACTCACGCTCGGTCTGCAATCCGCCGAAGGCATCAAGAATGGTGAGTTGCTTCGCAGGGTGCAGCAGCGATTGATGTTCGTGCGGCCCGTGGATGTCCACGAGCCATTCGCCGATGGTCCCGAGCGCCGCGAGGGTGGTGGGCGAGCCGTTGACGAATTGCCGGTTGGCGCCCGCGCTCGTGAACACGCGCTTGAGCACGAGTTGATTTTCCTCGCACGGTTCCAGGCCGTTTTCCTCGAGAAAAGATTTGAGCTTTGCGGTCAATCGGGAAATATCAAAGACCGCTTCCACCGAGCAACTGTCGCTGCCGCTTCGGATCAAAGTGCGATCGGCGCGTTCGCCGAGGACCAGGTTGAGCGCGCCAATCAGGATGGATTTGCCGGCGCCGGTTTCGCCGGTGATGACATTGCACCCGGGCTGGAGCTCCAGCGTGAGGTCGGTCACGAGGGCGAGATTTTTGATGCGCAGCGTCGTCAGCATGAAACTTCGTTCCGCACATTTGAACGTTTCTCCCCTGGTTCCGCAAAAAGAAAATGTTTAAACAATTCCGGATGGGAGGGCTGCTTTCGCCCACGGCAGCCGGTGGGGCGAGCGTCCGCGCGAGCCATTTTCTCGCGGATTGCGTGTGCTTAGGCTCGTCGGGAGTCTTGCCCCACCAAAGTAGCCGTTACCTGTCTTCCCCGCCCTCCCCGGCAGGGAGATGGCCCGTCGGTCAGAAACGGTTGAAACCGCTGAAGAGTCGTTGGGCTGTTTTTGAGACCGGGCTGAAGCCGCGACGTTAGCCAGAAGAACGAAAACGAAGGGGTTTAGACGCGTTTGACTCGGCAACATTATGCTGGAGTATTTTATTGAGCGAAATAGTCTCAATGCGCTATGACCCGTATGTCCATCTACATGATTAGCGGACTCGATTCACCGGGATCACTGAAATTCCTATGAAACTTCTATTCAGCGCGGCGTTGTTGATTCTGTCGCTCGAAATCGGCGCGAGTGCGCAAACGGCTCCAACGCCAACCATATCGATCGTCATGGCCCCGGCGGCGGACGAAATGGCGAAGCACGGCGCGGACAAAATCATCGCGGCGTTGAGCAACCACCATGTTTCGTTTGAGCAGATCAATTCGCTGTAGGCGGCGAAGGGAAAACTTTTGATCATCGCCGGGCTCGCGAATGATCGAAAAATCTTTCCGGATGCCGAGCCGTTCAAAGCCTTTCGGGAATCAGTGCCTGCCACCGCCGAGGGACTGGCCATTCAAAAAATTTCCTCCGATGGGAAAACCCTGATCGCGATCGGCGGATTCGATGCGTGCGGATTGATGTATGCGGAATTGGACGTGGCGGATCGCATTGGTTGGAGCACCAACGCGGAATCACCGCTGGGCGAAGTGCGCGACACGATTGAAAAACCGGATATGGCCAACCGCGGCATCACGCTGTTCGCGATGAATCGCGCCTACTGGGAAAGCCGGTTTTATGATGAGAAATACTGGCAGCGCTATCTCGATACCCTGGCGCAAAATCGTTTCAATTCGATGGTGGTCGTCCTCGGGTATGAGGACGGCGGTTTTTTAGCTCCGTCTTATCCTTACTTTTTCGACACGCCCGGGTTCGCGGATGTGAAAATGATCGGCATCACGGCCGAGCAACAGCAGAAAAATACCGACGCGCTGAACCGGTTGATCGCGATGGCCCACGCGCGCGGGGTTCATTTTACCATCGGCCTTTGGGATCACATTTATCGCGGGGGCGTGCAAAACGGCGGATCGGTGTTGGGCAATACCGGGTTGCGGGGGCCGACGCCGAGCCTGGTTTGGGGAGTGAACGCGACGAACCTGATTCCTTACACGCAGGCTTCGCTCAAGATTTTTTTTAAGAAATTCCCGGGCATCGACGGGGTGCAATTTCGCATGCATGACGAGTCGGGAGTGAAGCCCGCCGAACAGGGCGAATTCTGGAAATCGGTTTTCGCCACGATCATGGAGACCGTTCCCAAAATGCCGCTCGATTTGCGGTCCAAAGGTTTGACGCAGGGCGAAATCCAGAGCGCGTTTGACGCCGGGGTGAATTTTCACCTCAGCACGAAGTTCTGGGAGGAGCAGATGGGCTTGCCGTTTCACCCGACGCACGTCAATCCCCGGGACCAATCGAACGCGCGGCACAGCTACGCCGGCCTGCTCGTTTACCCGCAGAGATACCAGATGGACTGGCAGCTTTGGAATGGCGGAACGTCGCGGGTTTTCTTGTGGGGCGATCCGGATTATGTCCGCCGGTTTCTCGGCAGCGCGCATCTCTATAACGGCAACACCTTTGAAATCGCCGAGCCGCTCGCGACGAAAATGGAGGGCCAGGCGCACGATGCGAAACCATTCGATTTAATGAAGCCCTCGGCGCGCTACTACGATTATGAGTTCGAACGCTACTGGCATTTCTTCCAGGTGCATGGACGGCTCGGTTACAATTCGAATGCGCCGTCCGAAATCTGGGACCGGGAATTCGCGAATCGTTTTGGGGACGCCGGGTCCGGCCTGGAAACGGCGCTGCATCGCGCCAGTTGGATTTTGCCGCGCATCATTGCGTCGAGCTATCCCTACACCGGATTCCCGATGACCGCCGGCTGGCCGGAGAAGCAAAGCCTGGGCGATTTGCCGGTCTTCGCCGACTCGGTTTTTTCTGACGTGCAGCTGTTTGAAAGTTTTGATGAGGAAGCAAAATTGCTCATCGATAAAGGCGAAACGCCCAGGGTGCGTCCGCAGGAAACCAGCCGCTGGTTCGCGCAGACGGCCGATTTCATCGACGCCAGCGTGGCCGATGCGGGAACGAAAATTGGCGCACGTCGCGGCAAGGAATTCGATTCAACCGTGCTCGACCTGAAGATGCTCGCGAATCTCGCGCGTTATCATTCGCAGCGAATTCTTGCCGCCATCAGCTACCGCCTCTACGACCGCACCAAGGATCCGGCGACGCTGGACGACGCGATCGCTTTCGAACACAAGGCAATCGCCGCGTGGCGCGGGATGGTCGAAACGGCCGGCGACACCTATGCGAGCGATCTGATGTTCGGCGCGCGCAGCCGCGATCTTTGCGGCCATTGGAAGGATGAATTGGCCGCGCTGGAGACCGGCATGGCGAAACTGGAGATGCAGCGAAAGAACCTTCCCATCGATGCCCTATTCACGCTGTCACCTCGCTGCGTGGCGTTCACGAATGATGCTCCCAAGCCAGTGATCGCGCACGAACCGATTCGCACCGCGGCGCTGAACCAGCCGTTGGTCATTCACGCAAAGGTGAGTTCCGCCGCGGGCATCAAATGGGTGCAGGTGCTTTATCGGCCCGTGGATCAAACGAAGAATTATGAAGCGCTCGAAATGAAATCCGTGGATGGGAATGGAAATTACGAGGCCGTGATCCCGGCGGAAAAGATCAGTCCGAAATTCGATTTCATGTATTTCATCCAGGCGATGGACAACGAGCATCGCGGCGTGATGTACCCGGATTTCAACAAAGAAACGCCGTATTACGTCGTGAGCCTGCGCCGGTAGAAATAGTTATTTCGCGCCTGGAGCTTGTGTGACGGGGCGCCGGGATGAGTTGCCCTGCCAATTGCCGCCCACGGCTTTGATGAGTTCGACTTCGGCGTTCAACCGCTGGCCTTCCAGTTGAACAAAGGAACGTTCATTGGCGAGCGCGGCATTCTGCGCGGTTGCGACTTCGAGATACGTCACGACGCCGGCTTTGTAACGGTTGTTGGCAATCTCCAACGTGTGGCGCGCGGCGGTAAGAGACGCGTTTTGCGCGTCGAGTTGCGTTGCCAGCAGAACTTGCGCGGCCAATTGATCCTCCACTTCCTGAAAGGCGGTGAGCACCGTTTGCCGATAATTCGCAACGGACTCGTCGTAAGTGGCGCGGGCTCCGGCCAGCTGCGAACGATTGCGTCCGCCGGTAAAAATCGGAAGCGTGACCGACGGGCCGAGCGACCAAATGCGGCTGGGCCAGTCGAACAATGTGTCGGCGCCGATGGATTCAAACCCCGCCGCGCCGCTGAGAAAAACGCGCGGATAAAACGCGCTCACGGCGACGCCGATGCTGGCATTCGCGGACGCCATGCGGCGCTCGGCGGCGGCGACGTCCGGGCGGCGTTCGAGCAATTCACTCGGCATGGTGGCCGGCACCGCGGGAATGGTGTTCGTGAGCGGAGCATTCGCGAGCTGAAACTGAATCGGCGATTGGCCGCACAAGGCAGCCAGCGCATGCAAAACCCGCGCGCGCTGCAAGTCGATGGCCGGCAACTCGGCCTCGGTGCTGCGCAATTGCGTTTCGGCCTGCGAGACATCGAGGTCGGAAACGATGCCGCCCTTGCGGCGGTTTTGCGTCAGCTCGAGCGAACGCCGGAAGGTCTCGATGGAATCCGCGACGACGCGCCGTTCCTCATCGAGTTCCCGGAGGCTGAAATAATCCAGGGCGACTTCCGCCTGCAAGGCGAGGCGCGCGGACTCCAGGTCGTCGGCGCTGGCGATGAAATTGGCGCGAGCCGACTCGACCTGCCGGCGCACCCGGCCCCAAAGGTCAAGTTCCCAACTCAAATCAACCGGTGCGACGAAGGTATCGTAGGTGTGTGACCGCCCGGGTTTCGGGATGAGTGGCGCGTTGGGGCTGGAACGCTGGCGGGTAAACTCGGGATTGGCGGAAAGCTGAGGATAAAAATTCGCCTGAGAAATTCCGAGTTCCGCCCGGGACTCTTCCAGCCGCGCCGCCGCGGCGGCGAGCTCCTGATTTTCTTTCGTGGCGAGCGTTTCGAGGTGCCCAAGTTCGCTGTCGCCGAAGATTTCCCACCAGGCGCCGCGGGGCAAATCGGCCGAGGGCTCGGCCGTCTTCCATTCGCCGAAATTGTTGTTGGTGCTGGGAGTGCTGAAGGCGGAAGGCGTGGCTTCGGATTTGAACGCGGCGGGCCGAAGATAGTTCGGGCCCACCGAGCAACCGGCGATGATTGCCAGCGTCGCGGAGGCAACGCCCAACCGCTTGAAGGCGGAACTGGCGGCGACGCCCCGGTGATTCCGCTGTGGAATTCCTGAATTCATTCTTATTTCCCGGCGATTTTAGTCGGCTCGGCGATGCGGACCGTCATCCCGGAGGCCAATGAGTCCGGCGGGTTCACGATGACGTGATCACCGGCCTGGACGCCGCCGACAATTTCGACCGTCTGTCCAAAGTCACGGCCCATCCGCACCGTGCGCATCTCTACTTTGCCACCGGCCCCCACCACGCCGACCTGCATTCCTTCCGAGCGGAACAACAGGGTGTTGGCCGGGAGCGTCAACGTCGGGTCGCCCTGCGTATCGTGAAATCGCACCTGCGCGTAGCTGCCGGCCAGGATTTCATTTTTCGGATTATTCACCTCCAGTTCGGCAAGCAAGGTGCGCGAACTGGGATCCATGGCGCCGGCGGTGCGAACCACTTTTGCCTCGAATTTGCGATCCGGCAATTCGCCAATCGAGAGGTCGGCCCCCTGCCCCACTTCGACCGCGCGCGACAACGTTTGCGGGACGTGGACATATACGCGCAAGGGATTGGTCTGCGCCAGGCGGAACAGTGCGCGACCGCTGCCGGCATTGATGAGCTGGCCGACATCCGTGTCACGAGTCGTGATGGTGCCCGCAAACGGCGCGGTGACCCGGGCAAAACTTTTCAAGTCTTCCAAGCGATGCAAATTGGCGCGTGCGGCTTCGAGGTCCGCTTTTTTCAGCGCGTAATCAGCCTGCTTTTCGGCGCTTTCCTGTTCGCTGACGCTGGCGGTTTTTAACAAGTCGGCCCAGCGTTCAGCGGTGGATTTGGCCAGGGCGAGATTCGCGTCCGCCTGCGAAACTTCGGCTTTGGCCTGCTCCAATTGCTGGTCCACTTCCGGGGTGTCGATCTCGGCCAACAATTGCCCGGCCTCGACGTGCTGGCCAATGTCGACGTTCCAGGTTTTTAAGTAACCATTCGCGCGGGCGTAAATCGGCGCTTCCACAAAAGCCTGGACTTCCGCCGGCAGCGGCACGCCCATGTCCGCTTTTCCGGGTGCGGGTGAAACGACGGCAACGGATTGAACCACGTTTTCCGCCGTCTCGCGGGCGAGCGCATGACGGGCGCGCCAGCGCGGTATCAAACCAATCGCGAGGCCGATGACGATGAGGATAATGACGACCGCGAAAATGCGCCCGAGTTTGACCGGCGGCGGCGCTGGTTTCGGAGGCGCCGGTTGAGGCGGCGGCGTGGCGGACGGAGGCGTATTCATAGTCATTAAACGGTTGGATTTGGAGTCGCGAGCGCGGCGGCGGCGGAAGAATCATCCGCCTTGCTGCGCGCGGGCGCGCGGCGATGCATGAAGCTGAAAACCACCGGGACGAACAAAAGCGTGGCCACGGTGGCCATGAAAAGGCCGCCGATGACCGCGCGGCCCAGCGGGGCGTTCTGCTCGCCACCTTCGCCGAGCCCGAGGCTCATGGGCAACATGCCAATCAACATGGCGGCGGCCGTCATCAGAACGGGGCGGATGCGGCTTTCGCCCGCGTCGAGCGCGGCGGCGGCCGGTTCCATGCCGCGCTGCAAATTGTCGCGCGCGAAACTGACGACGAGCACGGAGTTTGCCGTCGCCACGCCGAGGCTCATGATCGCCCCCATTAGCGCCGGAACGCTCAAGCTCGTTTGCAACAAGAACAGCGCCCAAATCACGCCCGCAAGGGCACCTGGCAGCGCGGTGATAATAATGAAGGGATCCAGCCAGCTTTGAAAATTTACCACGAGCAACATGTAAATCAGCAAAATCGCCATCAGCAATCCGACGCCGAGTCCATTATAACTGTCGTGCATGGTCCGGGCCTGGCCGCGCAGGACGATGGAATTGCCGCGGGACAAATTCGTTTGCGCCTGCGCGATGAGCGGGTTCAAATCGTGCAGCACCCCGCCGAGATCGCGACCGTCCACACTGCCGTAAACATCGATGACTGGCGCGACATTGTAATGCGTAAACACCGGCGGCACGTTGCTGCGCGAGACGGTGGCGACGTTCGCCAGGATCTGGCCGCTGCTGCCGGCGTTGATCGGCGTGGACTCAAACGTTTCCATGGAGTTCATCGCATACTCGGGGACGCGCGTGTTGATGAGATATTGAACGCCAAATTTCGTATCGAGCCAGTAGGCGGGTTGCACCTGGCTGCTGCCGCTCAGGCTCAACAGGACGGAATTGGCCACATTCTGCGCGGTCAACCCCAGCTCGGCGGCTTTGGCGCGGTCGACATCGACATTCAGCCGGGGCAAATCCGCCGGCTGATGAAGGTGGGCATCCACGGCGCCGGGAACGTGACGAATTTGTTCAACGAGACGCGCGGCAACGCGGCGGTTGTTCTCCTGGTCGCGCCCGACGATTTGAATATCGAACGGCGCGGGCAGGCCGAAATTCAAAGTTTGGCTCACGATGTCGGCAGGCAGGAAATAAAACAGGTTGCCGGGAAATTGCCGGTTGAGCTCCTTCCGCAAGCGGCGAATGTAATCTTCCGTGGCCTCATGGCCGGGATTCAGCGAAACCAAAATGTCCGCGTCACCCGGCCCGATGACGCCGCTCGTGTTGTAACTGAGATTCACGCTGGAATTCGGGATGCCGATGTTGTCCATGATGCCGTGAATTTCCTTGGCTGGAATCTGTCGGCGGATGGCGGCATCGATGTAGGCGCACAGGCGAATGGTTTCTTCAATTCGAGTTCCCGTCCGGGCGCGCACATGCAGGAGAAATTGGCCTGCATCGACACTCGGGAAAAAATCCTGGCCGAGCGAAAACACCAACAACCCGGACGCGACACAGAACCCGAGAAACGCGAGGCCGAATACGCCGCGGTGAGCCAGGCACGCGCAGAGCAGCGAGCGGTAACCATCACGGAACCGCTCGAAACCGCGCTCGAAGGCGCGTTGCACGCGCATGAAAGGACGCATCCATGCGGGTGCGTGGCTTTCATCCTCGTGTTCGCCATGTTGGACATTGCGATAAAACCACATGACCAGCGTCGGAACGAGCGTTCGCGAAATCAGGTAGCTGGCGAGCATCGCGAACACGACGGCTTCCGCGAGCGGAACGAACAGGTAATGCGCGACCCCGGTGAGGAAGAACATCGGCACGAAAACGATGCAGATGCACAAGGTTGAAACGAATGCCGGCAAGGCAATTTCGTGCGCGCCGTCCAGAATGGCTTGTTCGAGATTTTTACCGCTGACCATGTGGCGGTGGATGTTCTCAATGGCCACGGTGGCGTCATCGACCAGAATGCCGACGGCGAGCGCCAGGCCGCCCAGAGTCATCAAATTGATCGTTTCTCCCAGCGCGCTGAGGATGGCGATCGAGCACAGGACCGACAGTGGAATGGAAAGCGCGATGATCAACGTGCTGCGCCACGAACCGAGAAATAACAGGATCATCAACGCGGTAAGCGCCGCGGCGATGACGCCTTCGCGCAATACTCCATTGACGGCGGCACGCACGAAGAGCGATTGATCGGCGAATTCCTTCACATGGAGGTCCGGCGTGACCGAACTCATGATGCCGGGCATCGCCGTTTTCGCATTGCGCACCACGTCCAGCGTGGAGGCATTGCCGCTTTTCATGATCGTTAACAACGCGCCGCGTATGCCGTCCTGGCGCACGGCGTTTTGCTGGGGATTGTAGCCGTCATGCACCTGCGCGACATCGTGAACCTCCAAAGTGGCGCCGTTGACGACTTTCAACGGAATATGATTGAGATCATCGACGAGGCGGATGCTGCCGTTCACGCTGATGTCGTATTCGGTGGGTCCGACTTTCGCGGAACCGCCGGGCAAAATAAGATTCTGGGCATTGATCGCGTTGACGACGTCCTGCGGCGCGAGATTTTTCGACTTCAACGCCGCCAGGTCCAGGTCGACGGAAATGACGCGCGTCTTTCCGCCGTAGGGCCAGGGCACCAGCGCGCCGCGGGTCGTGGAAAGCCCGATCCGCACCTGGTTGGCGGTGGTGTCGAAAAGTTCCTGCTCGGACATTTTCGGACTGCTGAAACTATATTGCAGGATCGGCACGGTCGACGCGCTGTATTGAATGATCAACGGCGGTTGAGTGCCGGGCGGCATCGTGCGCACCACGGTTTGCGCGATCGAGGAAATTTGCGAAACCGCGGCGGGCACCGACGCGTTAGGCTGCAAGAACACCTTGATGACGCCAAGGCCATTGTAGGATGTGGATTCGATATGCTCGATGTCGTTGACCGTGATGCTGAGGGCGCGCTCGTGGGCGTAAACAATCCGCTGCTCAACTTCCTGGGCATTGAGCCCGGAGTATTGCCAGACCACGCTGACGACGGGGATGTTGATATTCGGAAAAATATCCGTCGGCGTGCGCAGCAGGATGAACGGCGTGATGATCAAAAGCAGCAACGCGGCCACTACGAAGGTAAGTGGCCGGCGCAGAGCCAGACGAACAATCCACATAAGTACTTAACTTTCCGCAATTTGGCGTTCCGTAAAAACAGTTCGCCCCGGTCATGGTCCCAAAATGGGTCGTCTCCACTAATGGATTGAAAACGGACGTTTGCCTAATACAAACTTGCGCGGCTATTGATAGCTTTTTACTATCAATGAATTGACATTCGTATGGAACTGCGACATTTGCGTTATTTCGTTGCCGTGGCGGAGGAATTGAACTTCCGGCGCGCGTCCGAGCGGCTGCGCGTGGCGCAACCGGCGTTGAGCGCGCAGATCAAAAACCTGGAGGCGGATCTTGGAGTCCGGCTTTTCGAACGCACCACTCGTTCGGTGTTATTGACCCAGACCGGCCGGGTTTTTTTGGCCGAGGCGCGAGGCATTCTCGGGGCGGCGGCGCAGGCGGAACAATTGGTGCGCAAAGCGGAGCACGGGCTGGTGGGCACCTTGCGTGTGGGAGTCATCACGCCGGCCACCGGTCCCCTGCTCGCGAAAGTGCTCCGGCATTTTCACCAGAAATATCCCGGTGTCCAGCTCTCGTTATCGGCGCTGACCAGCGCGGAGCAGTTGCGCCGGTTGCGCGTGGGTGAATTGGACGCGGGACTATTACGCCCACCGGTCACCTCCCCGGAGTTCGACACTCGGTTTGTGGAACAAGCGCCGCAAGTGCTGGCTCTCCCGGCCGGACATCGACTCGCAAAGAAACGGCGGCTGGAATGGAAGGATTTCAACGGCGAAGGGATGGTAATGATCCACCCGGACCAGCAGCATAGTTTTTACGATCCGTTCATCGCGGCGTGCATTAAGGCCGGCGCAAAGACCCACGTGGCGCAATACGCGCAGGATGTTCAGATCAAGATGTGGCTGATCTCGGCAGGGTTCGGAATCGCGCCGGTCACCGCCACGCTGGTGGAAATCAGGCGTCCGGGGGTGGTATTTCGACCGCTGCCGCCGGGGTTGCCCCCCGTGCAGACCGTGCTGGTGTGGCGGCGACTCGACGCTTCAGCGCCGGTGGTGAAAAATTTTCTCGATTGCTTCAGCTCAGTCAAATGTCAAAAAGTAGCGGCGCCTTGAGTCAGCCACCTCCAGCCGAGCTGGAGGCTTGAAAAAGGTGGAGCGGCTCAAAGCCGCATGGCCCTTCGGGCGAACGTGACCGCGCCCGTCTCAGCGCCGTCAGGCGCGACATCTTCTCAAACCAATATCCGGACGATGCCGCTCCTGCCGGAGCTTGGAAATGCTCTCGGATCGCTACTACAACGATGCCGCGCCTACGGCGCTACCCGATTGCCATCGCTCGTTGATATCGGTGTGAAGAATTCATGGTGTTCCCAATCGGCGGACTGTCTGAATAAGGGCGGGGGAGATGCTCGCGTTGCTCGCCGCGCTGCGCGCGAAAGTGATGGGTTGGATGAACCGCCCACCCGGGGTAGCCCTCTCGGAATCGGGCAACCCCGGGCTAAGTTCCGCGACACCTTCGGTGTGGTTATTATGGCGCGCTACGCGCGATGTAAGCAGCTATGGACCGCCTCCTCAAAAATAATGATTTTCAACTTGCCAATTAACACCGTTGCTACGGCGCTCCCGCCATAACGCTTACCACGTTTGTTCTATCAGTTGAAACACTCCCAGAACCGTCAAACTTCGGGAGTCTCTCCAGTAAAGCTGGAGGGTTTATTTTGCCACTAACGTGATTCATCGCTGACTCCGTCCAACCGTTCCCAGTTATTCCGCAAGAATTGTGATGACATGGGTGACGGGGACAAAAGCGTCGCGGATGGCCGCGGCCAGTTGATCGTGCGTCTTCTCGTCCTCTTTCACAACCTTCTCCGTCTGAGCAACGACGTCGTCCATGGTTGGCCGCTGAACATTTCGAGGGCGAAAATCCGTTTTCATTTCTTTCGTTTCAAACTCCTGCTTTGCGGCAACAGCGGCGTCTACTTTCGCGAACGCTTCGCTGAACGGGTTGCTGGGAAATTCGGCGCTCAAGTTGATCCCCTGCTCCAATTGCGCGGCTGAAAAAAGTTTACTCTCGGTTCCCCACGTGACGCGATATCGCTGCCCGGTTCCACCCTTGGCGATCAGGGTTAGACGATTCAAATCCTGGTTAAAGGGAACCAGGGTCATGCCGGATTCAATATTATCATCGTGGGAAATATCGGTCTTGCCGCAGACCGGATAACTACGCGCGGCGCTCGACGCCGGTGCGCACGGGCAGAATGGATAACGTGAACTTTTGATTCGATATTCTCCCATGTTGTTCGAGACGACCTCGTGGCCGGGCGAGGCCTTCATTTGCTCTTGTTTCAGGTCCACCGTAAAAGTGCCCAGGTCGCCGTCGAGGCCCATTGCTTTCAAAAACGCGTACGCCATGACGGTGTGGCCGGCCCATTTTGGGTGCACACCATCGGCGCCGGAGACGTTGTAATTAGTGCCATAGTTCCGAAACGCAAATGACCGGGCGTTCATCATGTCCCAAAACACGTCGGCGAAACCGACCTGCTCGGAATTCGCCAGCGTCACATCAATATTCCGCAACGTGCCGAGATTCGCATTTAATTCGTCAACGGTGGAGGAGCGGTCTCGCTGCCACGACGGAACCTTGCCGACGCATCCGGCCGAGCCCAAAATCACACGAACCCCCCAGTGTTTGAATGTGCTAATGATAAGGTCCGAATTGGTGCGGTAAGTGTCGCCGATCTGGTCCGTGTAAGAACGATACTCGTGGTCATTCATGCCATAACACGTGGTGGCGATGGTTGGTTCGAAACGCAGGCAATCATTGGTCATGCGCGCGAGAAATCCGGGCGCGCGTTCGCCGCTCCAGCCATACTGGCGGACCGTGACATTCAACTCCGGCACGCACATCGTCAGGTAATCCTCCATGATTCGGGAGTACATTTTTTGCTCGGTGATGGAGTCGCCGCAAATGGCCAGTCGATCACCGTGCCGCAAGACGAGGTGCGCCGGCTGGGGCGCCTGCAACGGAATGAAGCCGGAAAAGTCCGGCGCCTTTGTCTCGTCGGCAGCCGTGGCGGTCAAGGTGAAACCAAGTATTCCGAGCAGGAGGATTTCGATTCGCATAAAGAATTAAATGAAAGGTTCGTTCGTCTTTTCCTTCGTTCGAGCGGCCACGGCTGGGAAAATGTACCTATCGGCGAATTTTTGCAACCGCTTAAAACACAGCTCAAAACGCCTCGAACCGCCGTCACTTGGGCTGGCATTGGGGACAAAAGAAGGTGCTGCGGGCGGCCTGCACGATTCGTTTGATCGGACCTCGACACTTTCGGCATGGTTTGCCGGCGCGATCATAAACGCGCAGCCGTTCCTCATAAAAATCTGGCGCGTCCGGTGCGCTGCCAAAATAGAAAAGACCATCGGGTTTGCCTTTGCCGGCATAATTCAACGGGACGGTGCTGCCGCGCTGAATGGCATCCCGAAGCGTCTGCCGGATGCTCTGGCGAAGGCGGGCAACCTGCGGAAGTTTTAAGCGGCGCGCCGGCAATT
>Ga0265338_10002739_pt1 | contig 25861 bp, 18 predicted proteins | sample 42126metaG_FD_193579 | JGI IMG/M metagenome (GOLD analysis project Ga0265338, IMG submission 193579) | Rhizosphere microbial communities from Carex aquatilis grown in University of Washington, Seatle, WA, United States - 4-21-26 metaG | ecosystem: Host-associated > Plants > Roots > Rhizosphere...
TTGGTTCTTACAGAAGCCCGTTACAGTATCACAAATGGCGCCATTGGTACAGGTATTCCCGGCGCCGCAAGCAATGACGCTGTCAGGACATATCCCTGCTTGAGGGCAGGTGCATTGCCCGTTAACGCAAGATTGGCCAGCGTAAGTACAACTGCCGCATCCGGTAGGGTTGCCGCAGTCATCCGCTCCGCAAACTGCTCCTCCGGTGCATTGGCCCGGATGACAGGTGTATGGCAGGCATGGTGTAGTTAATGGCACTCCTCCGCTGTTGCACGCAGTTATGCCATTGACCGGTGTTGTCCAACTTGTATTTGCCGGGACATTGGGCGGAAAATTATGCGGATCACCCGGGCATGGAAAAGTATTGGCCGGCAAGGTCCCCTGGCATGCATTATCAGAAACGCATTGGAACGTACCACCGGTGCAGGTTTCTTGTCCGTTAACAGGATTTATCGACAGCACCCCGCCCACACACTCATAAGCATAACCACTACTACATGCCGTCAGGCATGGCTTGGTGGAATCGCAAAACAGGGCCAGGGACCAGGTCGTGCCTGCCGGAACTGCCCCCGTATAGTTCGTGCACCGGGTGCTGTTAGTAGGCGTGGAGCCCGAACACGTAGTGTTCTTAACGCATTGTCCCGCGCTAAGAGTATAGCCTGAATTGCAAAAAGCCTGGCAATGGGCTGCATTGCCTTGACAATTGGCCTGAGTAGCCACTAAAGACCAGGTAGCCCGAAATGCTGTGACATTGGTCAGTGGGCATACGCTGCTGCCACTGGGTAGATTGCCGCTCGGTGGATGTGGACATTGCCCAGGATAAATACAGCCGCCGGTGAGGGGATTATAGACGTAGGTCACCCCTCCAATTTTGTCACAGGCACAAGAAAGATAGGTTGAATCAGCTGGATTTGTATCCCAGTACATATTGGCCCCTGAACACGTCGGCGTGTTACAAGCGCAGCTTGCCGTAGTACAACCAGCCGGAATGGTAGGCACTTGGACCTGTCCTGTGGGACAGTTAGTGCAGCTGGTCCCGTTCCAAAATTGGCCTGTGGCGCAATAAGAGCATTGATGCCCGTCCCAATGGGCGTAAAGGTCGCACTCACAATCCGTATGGCAAGTGGTATTGGAATTATAATAGACCGTGGCGTTGGCCCCACAGTCGGCCAGCACGCATTGGCTCCCATTGGATGTGTACCCGTACGGGCAGCAGCCGCATTGCCCGCTGGCCGTGGCATAAGTACCGTTGGGACAAAGGCATTGGCTGCACGTTGTGTCAGGGACAGATCCTGGTAAAATTGCAGAACAATTCAAGCCATTGGGGCAAGCACATCCCGAGGCTGTACAAACTTCGCCTGGCGGGCATGCTCCGCAGGAATGGACGCCGTTGCAGTAAACCGCCGCTCCTTGGCATGTTTCTCCTGCTGGACACGCTACTGAATTTGGATTATTGGAATTAGTACAAGCGAGGCCCCCAAAAGCCGGGGCAGGACATTCGCAAGAACGGTACATGATAGGCATGCCATAACTGCCCGGGGGAGGACAGGTCACCGGACACCAGGCGCCGTTTATGGCATTGACCCTGGCACCCATAATGACCGAAGTCACCGTGTTATAATAAGCACCTGCCCCATCATGCACTTTGTCAAGCCAGGAGCCTGTCCTAAAACTGGAAATGACGACCACCGCTACCACTGTAAGGAGTAAAATATACTCCAAAGAGGTTTGCCCTCTGGCAGGCTTATAGCGGGCGTTCATCTTCATAGATAATACAAATATAACATAAAATTATGCAGTTCGCAAAAACCAGCTTAAAGAGCTTTTAGGCGCCTGGCAACATCAGAAAGGTCTTGTGCGCCGAAAAGATAACTGGCCGTGATAAGGACATGTGCTCCTGCCTCCACAGCCAGGGGAGCTGTCTTGGCATTGATGCCGCCATCTATGGAAATATCCCCTTTAAACACTTCTTTGAGACGTTTTAATTTAGGCAAAGCTTCAGGCATGAATTGTTGGCCGGCGAAACCGGGATTGACGGACATGACCAGGACGCCATCGCAGTCATTAAAAACTTCCTCGCACAAAGGGGTTCCGGGATTGATGACCACAAAAGCTTTTTTGCCAAGCCCGCGGATCTTTTTTAAGTCCGCGCGTAAAAGCGCCAGGTCCACTTCCTCTATTTCCTTGGGCCATTGGTTCCACTGGCGGCAGGTAGACTTACGCTTTCCATAACATTCCACCTGCACCTGAATGATATCCGCCCCGGCTTTGGCATAACTTTCGATATAATCACCGGGATGCTCGATCATGAGGTGGGCTTCAAGGGGAAGCTGGGTCTGTTTGCGCACCGCCTCGACTATCACAGGGCCAATGGTGAGATTGGGCACAAAATGCCCGTCCATGCAATCAATGTGCAAGCGGCCGATCCCGGCAGCTTCGCAACGCTTGATCTCCTGGGCCAGGTTGCCGAAATCAGCGGCAAGGATACTGGCTGAGATTTCGATGGTTTTTTTCATAGTTGAATGGTGCGTGGGGAGGGAATTGAACCCTCACGCCTTACGGCATACGCCCCTCAAACGTACGCGTCTACCAATTCCGCCACCCACGCATTGTAGCTGATCAAACTTATTTCATGTTATTCAATGCTGCCGTGATAAACCCTTTAAACAAAGGGTGAGCGATGTCAGGCTTGGACTTGAATTCCGGATGAAACTGGCAGCCGACAAACCATGGGTGGTCCTTTATCTCGACAATTTCCACCAAATTCCGCTCAGGGTTGAAGCCTGCAATGACCATCCCCTTTTGCGTCAATTGCTGACGATAGGCATTGTTAAATTCATAACGATGACGATGGCGCTCGGAGATCTTCTCAGCATTATAGGCCTCAAAACTTTTAGTGCCTTTTTCCAAAATTCCGTTGTAGGCGCCCAGGCGCATGGAAGCGCCCATGTCCCTGACTTCCTTTTGTTCTTCAATGAGGCTGATGACGGGATAAGGCGTTTCCTTATCAAATTCTGTAGAGTTCGCACCTTTAAGCCCTGCCATGTTACGGGCGAATTCAATGGTGGCGATCTGCATCCCTAAACAAATGCCGAAGAACGGCAGGTTATTTTCCCTGGCATACTTGACCGCCGCAATTTTCCCTTCGATGCCCCTCGAGCCAAACCCGCCGGGGATCAGGATGCCGTGCGCGTCTTTCAAATATTTTTTCAGTCCGTGGGCCTCGACATCTTCAGAATCTATTTTGATGATGTTGACCCGAGCATTGTTGGCAATGCCGCCGTGGACCAGGGCTTCATAGATGGATTTGTATGCGTCCTGCAAGGTAATGTATTTGCCCACCACCGCGACAGTGACTTCCTTGGCCGGGGACTTAAGGCGCTTGACCACTCCTTCTTCCCAGCTTTTAATGCCGCGGTCGGCCAGCTTAATGTTTAACTTCTTCAGAATCAGGTCATCCACCCCTTGTTTCTTAAAAGACACGGGCACTTCATAAATATGTTTGACGTCCCCGGCCTCGATCACGGCTTCTATATCCACATTGCAGAAAAGGGCTATCTTCTCGCGTTGTTCCTGGGAAATGGGCCGCTCTGTCCGGCACATCAAGATCTGGGGGATGATCCCTATTTCGCGTAAACGCCCGACGCTGTGCTGGGTAGGCTTGGTTTTCTGCTCGCCGGCTGATTTAATGTAGGGAAGCAGGGTGACATGGATATTCAAGGCATAATTCTCGCCTAATTCCCAACGCAGCTGCCTGATGGCTTCCAAAAAAGGAAGGCTTTCGATGTCTCCCACCGTGCCGCCGATCTCCACAATGGTCACATCAACGTCTGAGGACTTGGAGACCTTTTTGATGCGCTCCTTGATCTCGTCGGTAATGTGCGGGATGATCTGCACCGTCTTGCCCAGATAATCGCCATGCCGCTCCTTGGTGATCACGGAATAATAGACCTTGCCGGCGGTAATGCTGCTGTCCCGGGTCAGCTGGGCATGGGTGAATCGCTCGTAATGGCCCAGGTCCAGGTCTGTCTCCGCGCCGTCGTCGGTGACATAGACCTCTCCATGCTGATAGGGATTCATGGTGCCGGGGTCCACGTTCAAATACGGATCGCACTTGATGATGGCTGTCTTAAGCCCTCGGGCCTCCAATAATTTACCGATGGAGGCCGCGGCAATGCCCTTGCCCAAACTTGAAACCACTCCGCCTGTCACAAAAATGTATTTGCTCATATCTCCAGCTTCAGTTTATTGGTGTTCTTCGGTATCTCCGTCGGGTATTTCCCTGTGAAACACGCAGAACAAAAATGGTTCTTCTCCTTCATGACCGACAACATCCCTTCCAGGCTCAAAAAGGCAAGGGTATCGACCTTGATGAAATCCGCGATCTCCTGCACGCTCTTGTTGTGCGCGATCAATTCACCCGTCGATGGGAAATCGATCCCGTAAAAACACGGGGACTTGATGGGCGGACAGGAGATGCGCATATGGATCTCCGTGGCGCCTGCCTCGCGGATCTCTTCAATACGGCTGCGTGAGGTCGTGCCCCGCACAATGGAATCCTCGATGACCACGACCTTTTTGCCCCTGATCACCTCTCGGATGGGATTAAGCTTCACGCGGACCCTGAAATCCCGTAAAAACTGGGTGGGCTGAATAAAAGTACGGCCGATATAATGGTTTCGGATCATTCCTATTTCAAAAGGAAGCCCCAGTTCCTGGGCATAGCCTAATCCCGCATAGAGCCCCGAATCCGGGATGCCCATGACAAAATCCGCGCTTGCAGGATGTTCACGGGCCAGTTGCGCGCCCAAACGTTTCCTGACCTCATAAACATTATCGTTAAAAATGGTGCTGTCCGGACGGGAAAAATAAATATTCTCAAAAACACAAAAGGCCCTTGTTGCCTCCTTGCTGCCCGACATGTAAAAGGACTCGATCTTATTGCCTTTGATGATGACGATCTCGCCTGGCTCTATCTCACGGACAAATTCCGCCTTCATCAGATCAAAAGCGCAGCTCTCCGACGCTAAAATATACCCGTCGCCCAGTCTCCCTAAACACAACGGACGAAACCCCTGGGGATCGCGGGCCCCCACCAGGCAATCTTCCAGCAAAAAAATGACCGAATACGCGCCCTTGACCTGGGCAAAGACCTTGAGGAGGCATTGGGCCAAATTCCCGTTAGGCGTCTTGGCCAGCAGATGCACAAAAACCTCTGAATCCATGGAGGTCTGAAAAATAGAGCCTTCGTCCTCAAGACGCTCATACAGCTCGTCGGTATTGACCAGGTTGCCGTTGTGGGCAACGGCCATATGTTTCTTGCGGTGGCTTACCAGGATGGGCTGGATGTTCTTGATATGCGAACTGCCGGTAGTGGAATAGCGGGTATGCGCCAGGGCCATATGGCCCGTTAACCGGCTGATGTTCTCTTCATCGAAATTGTCCACCGCCAGGCCGTCTTTTTTAATAACATGCATTTCCTTACCGTCATAGGAAACGATGCCTGCGGCTTCCTCGCCTCTATGCTGCAAGGCATACAACCCTAAAAAGGCTATCTTGCTTGCTTCCTTATGATGGCTTACTCCGACAATTCCGCACATTTTTATCCCTTAAGGCTTGATCCTTCCATGCCATATAAATTTTGCAATGATTCCACGCTAAATTCTTCTTTAAGACTGGCCTCAATACCATTCGTCGCTGCCCATGCCCCCTGTAATGTCGTGATGCAGGGGATATTGTGCAAAATAGCCGCCGCCCGGATAAGCCTCATATCCGATTGGCTTTTTTTCCCCGAAGGTGTATTGATAATTAAGTTTATCTCACCTTTTTTGACTAATGTCAACGCGTTTTCCTGCTGTATGGAAAATTCCGCCGCCTCTTGGCCTTCATAATGTTTCTCAACAATGGCCACATCTATCCCAGCGGAACGCAAGGCCTTGGCTGTCCCTTTGGTCGCCATGATCTTGAATTTCAGGTCCGCCAGTTTCTTGGCAATAAAAGCCACGTCCCTCTTATCATGTTCATTGACGCTGATAAAAACAGTGCCTTGCTTAGGCAAGGCCTGATTGGCGGCCAATTGGGACTTGGCAAAGGCCGCGCCGAAATTCGAAGCAATGCCCATGACTTCACCCGTGGATTTCATTTCCGGGCCTAAAATAATGTCCACGCCTGAAAATCGGCTGAATGGTAAAACGCACTCTTTGACGCAAATATATTTTAATTCATCCGGATTGACTAGTTCGAAATCGCTTAAAACTTTGCCTGCCATGATCTGCGCCGCGATCTTGGCCAGCGGCTTTCCGGTGGCTTTGCTGACAAAGGGTGCGGTGCGTGAAGCACGCGGGTTGACCTCCAGCACGTAGACCAGGCGTCCCTTGACGGCAAATTGGATGTTCATCAGCCCCACGACCTTCAGGCTATGGGCCAGCAGCCTGGTCTGATTTTTGATGTCTTCAATGACCTCTTCGCTTAAAGTATGCGGCGGCAAAACGCAGGCTGAATCTCCTGAATGAATGCCCGCGTTCTCAATATGCTCCATGACCCCGGCCACCCAAACTTCATGCCCGTCGCAAATGGCATCCACGTCCACTTCCTGGGCATCTTCCAGGAATTTATCGATCAGGACCGGATGCCCGCGCGAGACGCTGTGCACCTCATCCAAAAAGGATCTCAGCGATTCCTCATCATAAACAATGCGCATGGCCCGTCCGCCTAGAACGTAGGACGGCCTGACCAGTACCGGATATCCAATGCGATTGGCGGCATCAAGGGTCTCTTCCTTGCTGGTGGTCGAGGCATTGGCCGGCTGCCTGAGTTTGAGCTGGTCCATTAACTTTGAAAAATGCTCGCGGTTTTCAGCCAGGTCGATGGAATCGACACTGGTCCCGATGATCGGCACGCCTGCCTGGGAAAGCCGCCTGGCCAAATTCAGCGGCGTCTGGCCGCCGAACTGCACGATGACGCCATCGGGCTTTTCCACGTCAAAAATATTCATCACATCCTCAAAGGTCAAGGGCTCAAAATACAGCCTGTCGGAAGTGTCATAATCCGTCGATACGGTCTCCGGGTTGGAATTGACCATGATGGTCTCAAAGCCCATTTCCTTAAGGGCGAACGAGGCGTGGCAGCAGCAATAATCGAATTCGATCCCCTGGCCGATACGGTTTGGGCCACCGCCTAAGATCATGATCTTTTTCTTTTTCGATTTACGCCTCCGGCTGTTGATGATCGCCTCATCTTCGGTCTCATAGGTAGAGTAATAATACGGCGTATAGGCCTCGAATTCCGCGGCACAGGTGTCCACCAGTTTGAAGGTTGTCACGATGCCCATGTCTTTGCGCATCTGGCGCACGTCTTTTTCGCTTTTGTTGAGGATCTCCGCCAACTGGGCATCGGAAAAGCCATATTCCTTGGCTTGTCGCAAAAGCTCCGGGCCCAGGGTACCGGTGGCGGCAGCGACGGACTTTAAATGGTCTTCCAGCTCTACAATTTGGGCTATTTGGTCAATGAACCAGATATCGATCTTGGAGATCTGGGAGACCTGCTCAATGGTCATGCCTTTTTGCAGGGCATATTTCAAATAAAAGATCCGCGAGGCATTGGCCTCCTCGATGCGCAGGCGCAACTTGGCCTCTTCGATATAGCGCCAGTCCTGTTTGTTGTCCAGGCCGATATGGTCGATTTCCAATCCCCTTAAACCCTTTTGCAAAGCCTCCTTGAAATTGCGGCCGATAGCCATGGTCTCTCCAACGCTTTTCATCTGCACGCCTAAAATGTCTTTGGCTTCGGGGAATTTCTCGAAAGTGAACCGCGGTATCTTGACCACCACATAATCAATGGTGGGTTCAAAGCAAGCCGGCGTTTCCCGGGTGATATCATTCTGGATCTCGTCAAGCGCATAGCCCACGGCTAACTTGGCTGCGAATTTGGCAATAGGAAATCCCGTGGCCTTGGAAGCCAGCGCGGATGAACGCGAGACGCGCGGGTTCATTTCAATGACCACCATGCGGCCGTTGGTGGGATCTATGGCGAATTGGATGTTCGAACCGCCGGTTTCAACGCCGATCTCGCGTATCAAACGGATGGAGGCATCGCGCATGTGTTGGTATTCCGCGTCGGTCAGGGTCTGCGCCGGAGCCACGGTAATGCTGTCTCCGGTATGTACACCCATGGGGTCCAAATTTTCGATGGAACAGACGATCACCACATTATCGTTATGGTCCCGCATCACTTCGAGCTCATATTCCTTCCATCCTTCGATAGATTCCTCGATAAGGATCTCGTGGGTCATGGAGCTTTCGATGCCTAAGGAGGCAATGCGTTCTAATTCAACCTCATCGCGCACGATCCCTCCGCCCGTGCCTCCCAGGGTAAAGGAAGGCCTGATGATGCATGGGAATCCGAGATCTTTGACAACCTGCTTGGCTTGGGCCACATTATAAGCAAAACCGCTTTTAGGCACATCGAGGCCTACCTTGATGGCCGCGGCCTTGAATTCACTGCGGTCCTCGGCTTTTTTAATGACCTCATATTTAGCGCCCAGCATCTCGACGTTATACTTGGCCAAAATGCCCTGCTCATGAAGTTTCATGGCCAGATTAAGTCCGGTCTGCCCGCCCAAGGTAGGCAAAATGGCATCGGGCCTTTCCTTGCGGATGATCGCTTCCATGAATTCCGGGGTGAGGGGTTCGATATAGGTGGCATCGGCAAGACCTGGATCGGTCATGATGGTGGCGGGGTTGGAATTGACCAGCACCACCTCATAGCCTTCTTCCTTCAGGGCCTTACAGGCCTGGGAGCCGGAATAATCAAATTCGCAGGCCTGGCCGATAATGATCGGCCCGGCACCGATGATCATGATCTTCTTAATGTCACTGCGTTTGGGCATTTTTATGCTTTTCTATCATGTCAATAAACTGGTTGAACAAATACCTGGCATCGTGCGGGCCGGGTGAGGATTCAGGATGGTACTGGATGGAAAAGGCCGGATATTTCTTGTGCCTGATCCCCTCGACACTCTGGTCATTCAAATTCACGTGGATCACCTCAACATCCGCGAGATTCAGGCTTTTGATGTCCACGCAAAAGCCATGGTTCTGGCTGGTGACCGCAATGCGGTTCCCCTCAAAATCCTTGACCGGATGATTGGCCCCATGATGGCCGAATTTCAATTTATAAGTCTTGCCTCCCAGGGCCAGGCCTAAGATCTGGTTTCCCAGGCAGATCCCGAAGATGGGCAGTTTCCCCAAACATTCCTGCACCGTATCGATCACGTAGGTCACCACCGCCGGGTCGCCCGGGCCGTTGGAAAGGAAAAGGCCGTCAGGTTTGATGCTCATGATCTCCTTGAAACTGCTGGTCGCCGGAAACACGTGTACTTCACACCCCAGGTCCGCTAAGATGCGCAAAATATTGAATTTAATGCCGCAATCAATGGCCGCGATCTTGTAACGCCTGGTGCCCTGGCTTTTCCAGACATATTTCTTTAAGGTGCTGACATCTTTGACAAAATCCATGCCTTCCATGGACGGCAAAAGGGCCAATTTCTTCGCCAGGCTGGCGGGGTTGAAATCTTCCGTGGAAATGATCGCCCGCATGGCCCCTGACAAGCGCAGATGCCGGGTCAGGGCCCGGGTATCCACCCCTTCCATGGCCATGATCTTATTTTCGTTTAAGTAATCCGTGAGGCTTTTTTGGGCCCGCAAGTTGGAATAACGGCGGCAAAATTCCTTGACCACAAAACCTTTGACATGGATCCGGTCGGACTCCATATCCTCATCGTTGATCCCGTAATTGCCGATCAAAGGATAGGTCATCACCACGATCTGTCCGGTATAGGAAGGGTCGGTCAAGACTTCCTGGTAACCGGTCATGGCGGTATTAAAGACAGCTTCGCCTGCGGTTTCCCCGGTCTCTTTTAATGTCCGGCCACGGAAACTTGTACCGTCCTCAAGATATAGTATTGCTTCTTTCATGTCCTGCTTTTTTAGCTGAAAATATAGCGGAAATTCGTCGGCGGGAAGAATTACCTCCTGGCCTAAAACACTATAAAACAACTCCCCCTGGTTGTCAAGTGAGCATCCGATTTTGAAGACAGCTTTATTTCCTAAGGATGGTGTTGATCGAATTGATGAGTTCCTGGGGAGGCATGGTTTTCTGGATATAATCCCTGGCTCCGTAGGAAACATAATCGATCAGGTGTTTAGGCGTGTCAATGGAGGTGTAAAAAACCACAGGGACATTCTTGGTGGATGGGATCTTCTTGAACTTTTTACACAACTCTATCCCTGAAATGCCCGGAAGCAGGATATCCAGCAACAGCAGATCCAGCTTGTTTTTCTCAATGATCTGCATGGCCGTGGTGGCATCTTCTGCCAGAAGGATATTAAAATCATGCTTCGCCAAAAGCTTGGAGATCAAAGCCCTGTCCACAGGATTGTCGTCAATGAACAATATGGTCTTTTTATCTGCCATGCCGCCCGTTATTTGTATTATCTTTTGATAAGAGTATTAGGGGAACCGCCTAACATCTAAAATATACACTATTTCTTTTCGTGTTGCCAATTTAATTTGGCATACCCCACCTTTTCAAGCGCAAGTCCAATGGCCTTATTGAGCGCCACAAGCTCCCTGCCGTTCACCGGGTCAATATGGGATACGCGTAAGGCATGGTCGCCTAATAAGGGCGCCTAAAGTCCTTGATTTAATTTTTCCTGGGTATCCTGACAGGCTTTAGCCTGGCTGTCCTTGATGACCTTGCACGTCACCATCTCTGCTTGGCCGTATTTGTTTTTACGGGCCGCGAAACCAAAGAGCCTGCACAAGCCGGGACGGTAGGTATAGATGCTGCAGCGGCCATGGGTAGGGACTAACGGGTCCGGCTTATAAAAAATGCAGGCTCCTTTGGCATTCTTTAGCTGAATGGCTTCCAGGACACTTTCTGCATGGGACGGATCCTCCCACAAATGCACGGCTAATGGCAGGACTTCGGCCACCGTTGTCTCAATTTCGGGGTTTAAGCAGCATGCGCCGCAGCCGCTTTTGCACTTAAGGCCGGTTTGGGAAGCGAAACTTTGTGTCTGGCGGTCAATGTCTTCGAACAAAGCCATCATGTCCTTGACGGTCTTGCTCATCTCTTCGAAGTTCATAAATGTTTTTGAACTTCTTGTTCCAATTTGGGATCAAGGGGTTTTGTCCGGGAATCGAAGCGGGCGACCACCCGGCCTTGGCGGTCGACCAGGAATTTATTGAAGTTCCAGGTAATGTCCCCGTTAAATCCCGACGCTGTTGTTAAATAACTGTACAACGGCGCCATATCCTGGCCCTTCACGCTGATCTTGGAAAACAAGGGAAAGCTCACGTGGTATTTGAATTCACAAAACTTTTTGATCGAGGCATCATCCCCCGGCTCCTGATTCATAAAATTGTTCTCAGGGAAACCCAGGATCACAAAGCCTTTGTCCTTGTATCGCTCATACAATGTCTCCAAGCCTGCATACTGGGGGGTAAAACCGCAACGGCTTGCCGTATTGACGATCAACAGCACTTGGCCCTTGTAGTCGCTCAAGCTTTTCTGACTGCCGTCGATGGACTTGACCGTAAAATCATAAACACTTGTGGGGGCTCCTTGTATCTCTACCGCGGCCTGGACCCTGCGGCCGAAACCAAAAATACCCAATACCATTAAGCCAACGATTAATGGTTTCATACGCCCTCCTTATTAAATGTAGGCAACAACTTCTATCTCGACCAATGAATCTTTAGGAATACGCGCCACTTGAAGGGTGCTGCGTGCGGGTGCTGTCTCGCTTTTGAAATATTTGGCATACACCTCATTCATGCCCGCGAAATCATTTAGGTCCTGAAGGAAGACCGTGGCCTTGATGACCTTGTCCAGGGATGAACCTGCCTGGGTCAAAACCGCTATAAGATTTTGGATGACCTGCTCGGTCTGTTCCTTGATCCCGCCGGCTACCATATGGCCTTGTTGGTCCAGGGGAATTTGACCGGCGGTAAAAACCAGGTTCCCGATGGACACGGCTTGATTATACGGGCCCACAGGCAAAGATGCTTTTTCTGTTCTGATGATCTTCTTCATTACGGCTCCTTTCCTTGCATCGCCAACCGATGCAGCGCTATTCTAGGATAAAATCTCTTCCTTGGCAACCTCCAGGAACTGGCCGGGACCAAGGTCGCCCAGCTTCAATTTCCCGAAGGCAATGCGTTTAAGAGAAGTGACCTGCGAACCGACGGCTTCAAACATGCGGCGGATTTCCCGGTTTTTACCTTCACAGAGTTCGATGATCAAATGAGATTCTTTGTTGCTGGCTTTACGCAGGGTGATCGAGGATGATTTTAACAACTGTCCCTTGTCTTGTATGCCTCGCGATAACGTTTCAACCTGCTCCTCCGTGATCCTGCCGGTGACGCTGACCGCATAGATGCGCGGGATGGCGTTATGGGGATCCGTTAAAAGATCCGAAAGTCTGGTGTCTGTCGTCATCAGCAGCAACCCCGTGCTTGCCATATCAAGGCGTCCGACAGGATGAAGGTGTTGCAAGTGGGAAGGCAAGAGACTATAGATCGTTTTACGCCCCTTCTCGTCCGATCTGGTGGTAACAACTCCCCGCGGTTTATAAAGCATGATGGTGAGGGTGGCGGCGTGGACCGCTGGTTTGCCATCAACAGTGATACGGGTTTTCTCCGGGACCACTAAAAATAAGGGGTCTTTGACAATGCGGCCGTTGACGGCAATGCGGCCATCTTCAATACATTTCCTCGTCTGCGAACGGGACATGATGCCCAGTTTCGACAAAGCCCGCTCTAAAGCAACTTGACCCATAATCCCACCAGATAACTTTCCTTAAAACTATTGCTACCCCTGAAGTCCTCATCCTGACCGATGCGTTGAATGCTTTTGACCCGGCGGCCATTCAAGCCATGGGACAGGAAGCGTTCCAGGTCAGCATGGCTTATTTCACTATAATTGGTGCTTACCCATAGCCATCCGCCTGGATTTAAGACCGCTGCTGCCAGCGCCACGGCCTTAGGCAGATCGCGCCTGACCTGGAAGGACTTCCCTTCGTAACGCGCAAATGAAGGAGGATCAAGGATGACCACATCAAAGGCGTTTCCTTTTTTAAACGCCCTTTTAAGGAACGAAACAGCATCCGCCTTTATAAATTCCCCCGGGGCAATGGATAAACCATTGGACCGGTAATTATTTTCCCCGCGCTCCAGCATCTTGCGGCTGATATCGATGTTAACGACCTCTTTGGCAGCACCCATGCGGGCATGGACACCGAAAGAACATGTGTACGCGAAGGCGTTGAGCACCTTTTTGTCTTTGCACGCTTGGCCCAAGATCCTGCGATTATGCCTCATGTCCAAAAAAAGTCCGCAATTAAGCCCATCATTGAGGTTAACTTCAAATTTGATGCCGTATTCTTCAACGATCGTCCGGGATTCATGGCCGGTCAGGACTTCGTGCTTGATATCAAGACCTTGCCGTGATTTAACGATCAGATATTCCACCGGCATCGCTGACTCAAGCAAGCGCCGGATTTCCGGCAGCTGTTTTTGCCACCGGTTGTTCAGGACCTGTACCTGAAAATGTTTATTATACCGGTCGATAAAAAGGTCCGCTGCCCCGTCTCCCAGGCCGTTAACCAAGCGCACGGCGTTGGTAACAGAAACCAGTTTCTTGCGGCGTTCCGCAGCCTCCTGCAACATGCCTTCAAGCGTTTTCATAGGGGATTTTTAAGCAGCCGCTCGATCGTCGTCCGGCAGTTTTTAGTGGCGCATTCCAAATAAACGAGTCCCAACCTTCGTTCCATCACATCTTCCACGGTTTGCGCCATCTCCACTTCACGGCTATAGATCACCTGGGCCGCTATGGCCGGAGAGCAGGAGCATATCCTTTCCTTCAATAGATCATTGCGTTGGGCGATATTAAGCACATCGCCGAAGCGGCTGCCATAAATGCCCTGCAAATATTTAATGAGATCGATCGATACGTTAAACCGCTGGCTTAAAATTTTGAGCTCTTCGTTGGCGCCTGCGCTTCCATAGAGCATGTATTGTTCGCCGTACGGCATTTTAGCCGCCCAGGGGGCGAGCGCTTTTTGAATGGCTTCCTCGGCAATGGCGCGGTAGGTGGTGTATTTCCCGCCCATGACAAAATAAATGCCGGAAGAACTCTTGTGGATGACATGTTTTCGGGAAACCTTCGAGGGATGCCCTTCCTCTGCCACTAAGGGTCTTAAGCCGGCAAAGGTGGTGATGATTTTAGACCGGTCGAAATTGATATTAGGAAAAACCCTGCCGGCTTCCTGCAATAAATATTGAATATCGGCCTCCCCGGCCTTCAGCTGGTCCGGGCTTTCATTGCAATCGGTATCTGTAGTGCCTATCAGTGAGTTTCCCTTAAATGGAATGACGAAAAAAATACGCTTGTCCTGATGGCTTTGTAATAAAAATGCGCTTGGTGAGATTTCTCCCCGATAAACGATATGGACTCCCTTAGTGGGCCGCAAGCGCCTGACAGCGTTAGGCACATCTTTCTGGATCATCTCGTCTGCCCACGGCCCTGCTGTCACGATGATCGAAGAGGCGAAAATATCCATAGGTCTATTGTTGACGCGGTCCCATGCCTTGACGCCGATGGCCTTCTGATGTCCGTCTTTGATAAAACTTTGAGCCTCAACATAATTACATGCCGCGGCGCCTCTCAAGTCCGCTGTCAGGACATTTTCCAGGCACAGCCTGGCATCATCCATCTGGGCGTCCGTGTACTCCACACCTCCCGCTAATCCATCCAAATTAATGCCCGGGGCCATGGAAGCGATATCATTAACGGACAAAAACCGGTGAGGGCTGATGCGGTATTTGCCGCTAAGCAGATCATACAGCCAGACACCTAATTTCATCATCCATAAGGGGCGCGCATCATTCTTATAAACAGGGATCACAAAAGGCATGGGCCTGACCAGATGGGGCGCAGCCTGCCACTGAATAAATCGCTCCTTGAGGCTTTCATGCACCAGATCAAGCTCGAAATTTTCCAGATAGCGGATGCCGCCATGAAGGAGTTTGGTGGATTTGCTAGAGGTGCCTCCGGCAAAATCGCCCTTTTCTATCAAGGCAACAGAAGCTCCGCAAGCGGCGGCCAAATTAGCAATGGCGGCACCATTGATCCCTCCTCCGATGACAAGCAGATTGAATTTGTTATTGGTAAGACGAGACGTATCGCGGATCAACTTTCTTCCCTCATTTGGCCAAAGCCTGGCGCACGGCATGGGCCCAGCCGTCGTAATTGGCCTTTGATTCAGAACGCGGCATGGCTGGTTTGAAGATCTTTTGAATTTTCTTGATACGGGTCACCTGCTGGGAAGACCATAGGCCTGTGGAAACGCCGGCTAAATAGGCTGCACCGGCAACGGTCGTATCAACCATGGAAGGCCTGATGATAGGAACAGATAAAATATCAGCCTGAAACTGCATCAGGAAATTATTGCGGCAAGCCCCTCCGTCCACGGACAGGGACTTGATCTGAAGTCCGGACTCCTGACCCATCAGGTCAAAAACTTCCTTGGTTTGGTAGGCCATGGATTCCAGGGCTGCGCGCGCGATATGTCGGATGTTTGTTCCCCGGGTCAGTCCTGTAATGATACCCCTCGCCTCTGCGTCCCAATATGGCGCTCCTAAACCCACAAAGGCCGGCACCAGATATACACCGTTGGTGTCCCTGACATCAGCGGCCATAGCTTCGCTTGAGCCTGCATCTTTAATTATTTTCAATTCATCCCGCAGCCATTGGATCACGGCACCGGCAATGAACACAGCGCCTTCCAGCACATACACCGGTTTTCCCAGTGCATCACAGCCCAGGGTGGTTAAAAGACCTTTTTTGGAATAAACGCATTTGCTGCCTGTATTAAGCAGCAGGAAACAACCTGTTCCATAAGTGTTCTTGATCATGCCCGGCTCATAACATCCTTGTCCGTATAAAGCTGCCTGCTGATCGCCCATCACCGCTGCAATGGGAATGCCTGAAGGCAATCCTGCCACGCCTTGAGCGGTATAACCAAAGGTGGACGATGAAGGAAATACTTGCGGTAAAATATTTTCAGGGATATTCAAGAGCTTCAATAGATCTTTGCTCCAGGCCTTGGCCTTGATATCAAAGATCAGGGTGCGGCTGGCATTGGTCATGTCCGTCACATGACGGGCGCCTCCGGTCAATTTAAAAATAAGCCAGCTGTCAATTGTCCCAAAAGCCGTATGGCCGCGTCTTGCCTTTTGCCTCAAGCCCTTCACATGGTCCAGGAGCCACTGGATCTTGGTTCCGGAAAAATAAGCATCTACGACCAGTCCTGTTTTCCTGCGAAATAAGCTCTCATGCTTTTTAAGACGGCTGCAGGCTTCTGCCGTCCGTCGGCATTGCCAGACAATGGCATGATAGACCGGCTTTGAGGTCCTCTTGTCCCACAGCACCGTGGTTTCACGCTGATTGGTAATGCCGATGGCTGCGATGGCCTTAGGATCGATCCTGGCGTCTGCCAGGGCCTTTCGTATAACGGCCTCAATGCTTTCCCAGATCTCCTGTGCATCATGCTCAACCCAGCCGGGCTTGGGATAATATTGCTTGAATTCCTTATAGCTGCTTGCAACCACCCGTCCTTGAGCATTAAAAATAAAAGCCCTTGAGCCTGTGGTGCCCTGATCAAGGGAAAGGATGTACTTATCCATGAGCCTGACTCACAATTGTTGTTGCACCTGTTGCTCTTGTTGTTGCTGCTGAAGGAACCGTTGTTTATTCTGCGCGAACCCGGCTTCGCCTAAGACCTTCTTGGCCAAATCGTCCTTGTTCATGCCATTGTCAAAATCATATTCTATAATGGCCAGCACCTGGAGCATGTCCCCGAATGGTCTCTGGAGCATTTGGGGGTTTTGTGTTGTAAGCTGGTCGATCATTTGCACGTAATGCAACGGGGGTTGTTTGATCTTGACCCCTTCTTTCTGGAAACGGCTGATATATTCGGAAACGGTCAAAAGTTTGGCCTTTTCGTCGGCAAGCGCGGTCCAAATAGTCGATTTTTGGTCCAGCTTTTTCCATACCTCAACAAGATCGACCATCTGCGTGTTTTGCCCGGCAGGCGTCTGTTCCTGCGTTTCCTCTTGAGGCTGTTGTTCAGCAACAGTGCTTTGAGCTTGGGGCTGCTTAGGAACGCTGGCCTCCGGAGATACCGGCACTTCGGCAGGCGGCTTGTTCCATATCCACCCTATTATCCCGTCAAAAAAACGACCAATGGCTCCAAAGAAATTCTTCACCATGGACATAAGCCATTCCCAAAAACTGGGTTGAACCGCCGGTGGAGGCGCGGCCACCGTAGGAACAGCCGCCGGCTGATGATGGGCGTTCTGAATGGCCTGGGCAATGGCTTCGTTACGATGGTCTACGGCCTGCTGGTAGGTGGGCTGGACTTCCTGTTCCTGGATGATCAGGTAGCGATGGCGCTGGATCTCCAGCTCCTGTTGGATCTGAAGCTGCTGCTGGCGCTCTTCCATCATTTTCTTCTGTTGGACACGGTACATGATAGGCCCCGCATAAGCCGCTTGCGTTGACATAGCAGAGATCAAACACAACAGGATGGTAAGTTGCCGTCGATTCAAAGACACCGCCTTGATGATCAATGATTATTGACCATTATATCAAAAATCCCAAAGCCTTCGCGCCCTAATTTAAGATTCGCATCCCTGTGAATCACTCCGTCGGGTCCCACCGCGAAACTAAAACCCGTGTTAGCAGCGCGGATGACCCACACCTTATTTTCCACGGCACGCATGATAGCAGCCTGGGCATGAAGCATGTACGAGGCCTTGTCTGTAAACCAGCCGTCATTGGAGATTTCCACCAGGAACTCGGCGCCCAGATGACACATCCGACGGATCTGGGCAGGCTGCGCGGATTCGGAGCAGATCATGATGCCAAAGGGTAAGCCCCCCCGGCTTAACTTAAGGACCCCCGGATCTTTACCGGGACTGAAGTGATAGCCTCTGCCCCAATCAAGGCCCCATGCCTCAAAGGGCGTATTTTCTGCAAAAGGGATCAAGGCCTGCTTATGGTACAGGCCGCCTACCTGCCCTGAAGCATTGATCAACAAGGCGCTATTATATTCTTTACCCTCGATGATGGGTGCTATCCCAACCAGGATGTTTGCATGGATCTGTTTGGCTTCTGCGAAAATAACCGGACGCCACTGGATGCTTTGCAATAGATCATCGGGAAAAGCGGTCTCCGGCCAGATGACCAGGTCCGGGTGGCTCTGGGCCGCCAGTTGGGTAAGAAACAAATGCCTCGCGGCATTGCTGTCAAAAAGGTCCATGTCCATTTTATCCAAAGGTGAAATATCAGCCTGGATGACAGCTACGCGTAAATGCCGTGCTGCCGGTGAAAGGGGGGCTTTTTTAATAAGCCCTGCCCCAACAACGATCAAGAAAATGATCCCTGCGGTCGTTAAAAGAACGAACCTGTTTTTTTTATGGATCACCGCTAAAAAAACCAAGGTGTTCACCAAAAAAATAATGAAGCTCATGCCCAGGCATCCGACGGTCCCATATAATCCCAACATTACCGGGCAAAAAGCATGGGCGTGGCTGATATATAGACTAAACCCTCCTAACAGGCAGTTACGCACAAGCTCACTGAGGGCCCAAATAAAAGGGAAATAAAAAATATCTGACAGTAGATTCCCTGTAGACCTGCCCAAAACAGCAAATATCACCGCCTGGATAGTCAAGATCACGGCAAAGATCATAAAGCCCGGCAGTGAAATGCCGATCAATCCTTGTACTTCCAGGCCATAGGCGCAAAGCCCCCAAAGCACCGCAAGCCCTAAACGTTTTTTCAAAGATTTATCCCGTAGCGCCAATAATAAAGGTACGGCAAAAAACCAGATGCAAGGCCAAAAACCGTACATAGAAATAATATTAGGAAAGGAAAAGTAAAACAAAAAAGCGGATAGGAAGATACGTGCCATAAGGTGAAAAAAAGGTGACAGGTACATTTTTTAGATTCAATTTTTATAAAAAAATGTACCTGTCACCTTTTTTAAAAACTATTTTTGCATTTGAGACTTGGGCTGAGGCGTAGTGGTGGCTTGTGTCTTCGCCGGAGCTTGGGTTTCCGTAGGAACGATAAGCTCATGCAACAAGGCCGCTGATTTGAGCATATTGTCCCTGTCCTGCTGGGCCTGGAAGATCTCGAAACTGTGGCGGGCAGCCAACACCGCCTGGTCCTTGCGGCCAGACATCTTGTCGGCAATGCTCAGCATATAGAAGACTGTCCCATCATCGGGAAAGGTCTTACCCGCAACCTCCAGGAAATCCGCCGCATGGGCATATTCCTGGACTTTCAGGAGGATCTGGCCTAAAAGCAAATACGCTTCCGGCTCCGACGGGTTGATCTTGATGGAAGTTTCCAGGTCCATGACCGTGGCGTTCAGATCTTTGTTCTGCAGGTCGCTTAAACTTTTCATGATCAACTTGTGGCTGATCTCTTTGCGTTGGTCAGGCTGTGGCTGTTGAGGGGTTTCCTCTTTTTGGCAACCGGCAAAAACAAAAAGCACCATTAAACCAAGTAAGAATTTTTTCATACTAGCTCTCCTGTTTTCTTTTGACTGCTCTTTGATAATAAATAACGGTGTACGCCGGCCGCGGCCGCGCGTCCTTCATGGATAGCCCAGACCACCAGGGATTGACCGCGGGTCATGTCCCCTGCCGTAAATACACCAGGCTCCGACGTCATTTTGTTGGCATCAGCAGCCACATTGCCGCGGCTATCAAGGGCAACGCCTAATTCTTCCAGCATCCCTTTTTTGACCGGGCCAGTAAAGCCCAGCGCTAAGAGCAATAGATCACAATCCATTTCAAATTCCGAGCCTGAGATCTCAGCCATTTTCATCTGTCCGGTCGCCGCGTCCTTGTTCCAATTCAGGCGCACCCCGTGTAATTTCTTTAACTGGCCGTTCTCCCCGCTCAAATGCTTGGTCAAAATACTGTAATCTCGCACACAGCCTTCTTCATGAGAACTCGAGGTCCGTAAAATAAAGGCCCAGTTAGGCCAGGGATTGTCCGGCGAGCGGTTCTCCGGCGGTTTGGGCAGCAATTCAAGCTGGTGCACGCTGATGGCCCCTTGACGAATGGCCGTACCCACACAATCCGAGCCTGTATCACCGCCGCCCAAAACAACCACCCGTTTACCTTTTGCAGATATTTCCTCTAAAGAGGGCGGCTGGACCTGCAAAATATGCCCGGCATACTGCTTAATAAATGTGCTGGGCAAAAATTTAGTGCTGCGCAAATTCTGCTGCGGCAAATAATACATGGCCTGGTAAACGCCTTTTAATTCGCGGCCAGGCACCGGCAACTCCCGGCCGGTCTCTGCTCCGCCGCACAAAACAATAGCATCGAAATCCTCCCGCAATTGATGTGTTTTGACATTCACACCAATGTAGGCATTGGTCTTAAAAACAACCCCTTCCTGACGCATACGCTCCACGCGGCGTTCGATCACCCATTTCTCCAATTTAAAATCAGGGATACCCAAAGCCAGGAGCCCGCCGATGGCCTCATTTTTTTCATAAACTGTGACCTTGTGCCCCGTTTTATTGAGCTCATCGGCGCAAGCCAATCCCGCCGGTCCGGAGCCGACAATGGCCACCTTCATGCCTGTGCGGTGTTTGGGGATATTGGGTTTGAGCCACCCTTTTTCGTAAGCATTTTCGACGATCGCAAGCTCGATATTTTTGATGGTCACCGCTGGGGCATTGATGCCAAGGACACAGGCATTTTCGCAGGGCGCCGGGCATACGCGGCCGGTAAATTCCGGGAAATTATTGGTCTTGTGCAGCCTTTCGATGGCTTCCTGCCAGCGGTCACGGTAAATCAGGTCATTCCAGTCCGGAATAATATTGCCGATAGGACAACCTGACTGGCAAAAAGGCACGCCGCAATCCATGCATCGGGCCCCCTGGTTGGCCAAATCCTTTTGAGAGGGAAGATGCGCGAATTCCTTAAAATTCTTGATCCGGTGGGCTATATCATCCTTCTTATAGTCCTGCCGGCCATATTTCATGAACCCCTTAATGTCACCCATTACTTTTCCGCCCTATTCCCTGTTCCTTGCTTGGCATCCTTAAATTGATCGAACCGTGCTTTGCTTAAGAGCTGTGTTCTTGATAGCTTCGGCTTCTTCTAATACCCGTCGATAATCCCGCGGATAAACCTTGATGAACTGGCCCACGCACTTGTGCCAATCCTTTAAAATGCCTTCTGCCACCGTTGAATTGGTGTATTTAAAATGTTTCTCGATCAAGGACTTCAATTCCAGGATATCTTTTTGTTCTTCGACTTTAAGCAGATCCACCATGCCGTGATTGCAATTCTTATGCAAAAGCCCCCCGCGGTCCCAGACATAGGCAATGCCGCCTGACATCCCCGCGGCGAAATTGCGGCCCGTGGGACCGATGATCACGACACGGCCGCCGGTCATATATTCGCAACCATGGTCCCCGACACCTTCAACCACGGTCATGGCGCCGGAATTGCGAACCGCAAAGCGCTCACCGGCGAGCCCCCGGAAATAAGCCTCGCCCATGATGGCCCCGTATAAGACCACGTTGCCCGCGATCATGTTTTCTTCAGGGACAAAGCTCGAGGCTCGGGGCGGGAAAACCACCAATCGTCCGCCGGAAAGCCCCTTGCCCACATAATCATTGGCCTCCCCTTCCAGGGAAAGGCTGATACCGTGGGCCAAGAAAGCTCCAAAGCTTTGGCCTGCCGAACCTTTAAAATTGATCTGGATCGTATCGTCGGGCAAACCGGCTAATCCATATTTGCGCGCAACCATGGAAGAAAGCATGGTGCCTACGGTACGGTTGATATTACGGATATTTGTCTCGATGACAACGGGCTTGCCTTCTTCAATGGCCTGGAGGCTTTGGGAGATCAACTTATTGTCCAGGGCCTCCTCAAGACCGTGCTGCTGGGTTGAGCTGTGCCGGATGCTGACGCCCTTGGGCACATCAGGCCGGTGCAGGATATTGGTGAGGTCGATGCCACGGGCCTTCCAATGGTCAAGGGTTTCCTGGGTATCCAACAGATCAACGCGGCCAACCATGTCCTCGAATTTCCTTATCCCCAGATGCGCCATGATCTCACGCACTTCCTCGGCAATAAAAGTAAAGAAATTGACCACGTACTCGGGCTTGCCCTGGAATTTCTTGCGCAGCTCTGGGTCCTGAGTGGCCACCCCGACGGAACAAGTATTCAAATGGCATTTGCGCAGCATGATGCAACCCACCGTGATCAGGGCCGTGGTGGAAAACCCGAATTCATCGGCCCCTAGCATTGCTGCTATTGCCACATCGCGTCCGGTCTTCAATTGCCCGTCGGTTTGCACACGGATGCGGCCACGCAGATCATTCATCACTAAAACCTGTTGGGTTTCGGCAATACCCAATTCCATGGGCAGGCCTGCATGCTTGATGGATGTCTGTGGAGATGCTCCTGTACCGCCTTCAAAACCGGAGATCAGCACATGGTCTGCCTTGCCTTTGGATACGCCAGCCGCAACGGTCCCAACCCCGATCTCAGAAACAAGCTTGACGGAAACCATGGCCTGCGGATTGGCGTTCTTCAAATCGTGGATCAATTGTGCCAGGTCCTCAATGGAATAAATATCATGATGCGGCGGCGGCGAGATCAGTTGAACACCCGGCATTGTATGACGGGTACGGGCGATCTCCTTGGACACCTTGTGTCCTGGCAGCTGTCCGCCCTCGCCGGGTTTGGCGCCTTGGGCCATCTTGATCTGAAGCTGGTCGGCATTGACCAGATATTCAATGGTGACCCCAAAGCGGCCCTGGGCCACCTGCTTGATACGGCTGCGGCGCCAATCACCGTTAGGATCTTTCTTAAAACGTTCGGCATCCTCACCGCCTTCACCGGTGTTAGAAAAACCTCCAAGGCGGTTCATGGCAATGGCCAGGGTCTCATGCGTTTCTTTGGATATGGAACCATAGCTCATGGCACCGGTGGCAAAGCGCTTAACGATCTCAGAAGCGCTCTCAACTTCTGTGATCGGGATCGGCTGCCCCGGCTTGAACTTTAAAAGACCTCGGATATTGGCCAGCTGACGATTGCTCTCGTTGATAGCTTTAGAAAATTGTTTGAAGACCTGATAATTGCCTGAACGGGTGGCATGCTGCAAGAGCGCTATGGTGGTCGGATTTAATTGATGGTACTCCGCTTCCTTGCGCCATGCATATTCACCCCCCTCGTCCATCATCCCATCGGCCACGGGCCAGCGCGGATAGCCTTGCTCATGGCGCATCAAGGCCTCCTGGGCGACAACCTCAATATCGATGCCGCCGATGCGTGATGGTGTTGCCGTAAAATATTTATCTATCAGTTCCTGGCCCAGCCCCACGGCCTCAAAGATCTGCGCCCCGCAATAAGACTGGATCGTGGAGATCCCCATTTTGGAAATGATCTTGTACAACCCCTTATGGCAGGCCTTTAGGAAGTTTTTCTCCGCATCCTTGAAAGTCAGGGTCAACTGGAATTTTTCGTCCTTAAGCATGGCCTCGATGGTCTCAAAAGCCAGGTACGGATTGACGGCATTAGCGCCGTAACCGATCAGTACCGCAAAATGGTGTAATTCCCGCGCCTCGCCGGTTTCCACCACCAGGCTGACCTTGGTTCGCGTGCCCTCACGGATCAAATGATGATGCAGTCCGGCACAAGCCAGGAGCGATGGCATAGGGACATGATGGGCTGAAGCCTCCCGGTCCGAAAGGATCAAAATGCTATAGCCCTTCTTAATGGCCTTGTCCGCTTTGGCGCACAGTCCATCAAAAGCTTTTTCAAGTCCTGCAGGCCCCTTCTTCTTCTCGAAGACCATCGGCAAGGTGACGGCTTTTAATGATCCCTGATTGATGTGCCTGATCTTTTCCAATTCCTCATTGGTCAACACAGGATGTTGGATCCACAGGCGATGGCAATGCTGCGGGCCTTCCTCAAGCAAATTGCTTTCAGGGCCCAGCATCATGTCCTCTCCCATGATGATCTCCTCACGGATGGCATCAATAGGGGGGTTGGTCACCTGGGCAAACAATTGTTTAAAATACTCATAAAGCAGTTTTGGCCGGGCAGACAATACAGCCAGCGGCGTGTCTGCGCCCATGGACCCAATGGCTTCTTCTCCCAGGATCATGGGATATAAAATGATCTTTAAAGCTTCAATGGTATAACCAAAAGCCCGTTGGCGCTTCAGCAGGGACTCTTCATCAAGTCCATGCACTTTTTTAGGTACAGGCAGATTGCGTATGTCTACAATGGATTCCCTGAGCCACTTCTCATAAGGCTGGCGCTTGGCATAAGTTTCCTTGATCTCTCGATCGTCGATAATACGGCCTTCCAGGGTGTCCACCAGGAACATCTTGCCCGGTTGAAGACGCCCTTTAGAAATGACTTTTTCGGCCGGCACCGGCAAGACCCCGGCTTCTGAGGCCATGATCACGATATTGTCGCTCGTGACCATGTAACGCGAGGGCCGTAACCCATTGCGGTCAAGTAGGGCGCCGACATAACGTCCGTCGGAAAAAGCCATGGCCGCAGGACCGTCCCAGGGTTCCATCAAACAGGAATGATACTCATAAAAAGCCCTCTTGGCGCGGTCCATTTCCTGATGATTGCTCCAGGCCTCCGGGATCATCATCATCATGGCATGCGGCAGGGAACGGCCGCAAAGCACCAGCATCTCAAGGACATTATCAAAAGTGGCTGTGTCTGATCCGTCGGGCACGACGATCGGCAACACTTTCTTGATATCTGCGCCAAAAGCTTTGGAAATAAATTGTTTCTCGCGGGTCTGTATCCAGTTGAGATTACCGCGCAGGGTATTGATCTCGCCGTTATGCGCGATATAGCGGTATGGATGCGCCAGGGCCCAGCTGGGAAAAGTATTCGTCGAATAGCGCGAATGCACCAGGGCAATGGCCGAAACCATGGTCGGATCGCTGAGATCAGGGAAAAAACGGTCCAATTGCTGGCTCATCAACTGGCCTTTATAGACCAGGGTGTGGCTGTTGAGCGAACAAAAATAATAATAATTCCTCTGCGGCAGGGTGGAATGATAGACCTTGTTCCAGAGTCGCTTGCGGATCACATAAAGTTTACGGTTAAAGTCCTCCAGGGGGGTCTGGGCGCCCCGGGAAATAAAAAGCTGCTTGAAGGCCGGCATCACGGAGCGGGCCACCCGTCCTATCTTGGCTGGCTCATGAGGCACTTCCCTCCAGCCGATCAATTTCTGGCCTTCCTCATGGATGATATGTTCGGTCCAGGACTCGATGACATTGCGGTCTTCCAGGGAGGCCGGCAAAAACACCAAGCCCACGGCATAATCGCCGACCGTGGGTAAACTGATATTGAACTGGGACATTTCCTTGCGAAAAAAAGCATCCGGCATCTGCATGAGGATCCCGGCGCCGTCCCCTGTTTCCGGATCGCAGCCGCAGGCCCCGCGATGAGCCAGGTTTTCCAGGATCTCGATGCCATGACGGATCATGTCATGGGATTTCTGTCCCTTGATGTGAGCGATAAAACCCACGCCGCAGGAATCATGCTCAAAATACGGATCGTATAACCCTTGTTTCGATGGAAAATTCATGTTCGTTGGAAGTTTGATTCAGCGTTAATTCAGTATTGTTTACAAGGGGGTTATTTTATTCTCTTTCGTCGAAAAATGCAAATTAAATTACAGGGGAAATCCCCTTCAAGGTGAATGTAAATAAAGGGC
>Ga0265338_10002740_pt1 | contig 25859 bp, 21 predicted proteins | sample 42126metaG_FD_193579 | JGI IMG/M metagenome (GOLD analysis project Ga0265338, IMG submission 193579) | Rhizosphere microbial communities from Carex aquatilis grown in University of Washington, Seatle, WA, United States - 4-21-26 metaG | ecosystem: Host-associated > Plants > Roots > Rhizosphere...
CGGTCACGACCGCGGGATTGTGCAGCAGGTAACAGGCAGCGATGGCCGCGCCTACGGGTTTAGTAAGGAAAAGCAGGCTCGATTCGTTAAATACCAGCGGCGAATCAAAGTCCTCTCAAAAAAACTTGCCCGCCAGAAGGATAAGAAGTCGAGGCGCCGGGCGAAGACAAGGATCAAGCTAGCCAAGGCCCATGCCCACGTTGCCGATCTGCGCAGCGACCACGCGCATCAGGTGTCTCACTGGATCGTGTCCTCACCAGCCAGGGTTTACGTGTTTGAGAAGCTCAACCTGCGAGGGATGACCCGTTCGGCAAGAGGGACCGTCGAGGACCCCGGGCGCAACGTCCGTGCCAAGTCCGGCCTCAATCGGGCACTCCTCCACCAGACCCTAGGGAGGATTGTTCAGTTTACCCGCTACAAGGCGACTCGGGTTGGCAAGCTGATCGTCGAGGTGCCAGCCGCTCTTACCTCACAGCGTTGCAACTGCTGCGGTCACACCGAGCAGGATAACCGGAATGGGATCAGATTTCAGTGCAAGAAGTGCGGCTATACGGCCCACGCCGACGCCAACGCGTCGGTCAACATCAAGGACGACGGCGTGATCGCTGTCCTCACCATGCTGGGACGCAGCATGGGTCAACCGTTCGCAGAGGCGACCAGGGCAAGGACTTCGGTCCACGCTCAAGGCGCCAATGAAGCGAAGCAGAGAAGCAGCCATCTCGCTGCCTAACAGGCGGCACGATGGCTGTCGTTCACGCTGCGTTGCATTGGATTGTGACTTCTTCCGCGTGTCCGCTTCATGATCTTCACGACGTACTGGTTTCTTGCCTTCGCAGTCCTGGTCGTCGCGGGCTATTGGCTGCTTCCCAAGGCCGCCTGGAGGCTCTGGTTCCTGGGATTGGCCTGCGTGGTCTTTCATGCCCACTTCGCCGGACCGGCGGGCATGGCCCCGATCATCGTCCTGATGATCGTGACGTATTTCGCGGGGCTTACGCGCGACCGGCGGGCGTGCCTTTCGGTCATGGCGCTGTGCGTTGCGGCTCTGTGCTTCTACAAATACGTGTTCTTCCTGATCGGCGCGGCGGTCAATCCCTGGAGCCCGGCGCTGGCCTACACGCTCAGGACCGCAGCCAAGGGGATCATGCCCGGCGCCCCGCCGCTCGGAATCAGCTTCTTCGCCTTCGAGTTCCTCCACTACCTCTACGAGGTGAGGAACGGCGGGGAGCCCATACGCAACCCGCTGAAATTCCTCCTCTTCGCGATCTTCTTCCCGAGCCTCGTGGCGGGGCCGATCAAGCGCTACACCCAGTTCATCCCCTCGCTCGAGCAGGGCTGCGTGCGCTTCCGCTTTGACAACCTGGGAGAGGGCCTCCTTCGGATCGCGACCGGATTTGCGAAGAAAGTGATCATCGCCGACAACCTCACGCTCTATGTCGACTCGACGCAGCCCCACTTCGCCTCCCTCGGTCTGATCGGGCGCTGGGTCGTGCTGCTGGCGATCTCCGGCCGGATTCTCATGGACTTTTCGGGCTACAGCGACATCGCGATCGGCTTGGCAAGGCTGCTCGGCATCACGCTGCCGGAGAACTTCAACTGGCCGTACCTGGCGCGCAATCTCCAGGATTTCTGGCAGCGCTGGCACATCTCCTTAAGCTACTGGATCCGGGACTACGTCTACATCCCCCTCGGCGGCAGCCGGCACGGGCTCGTGAGGCGGGTCCTCAACGGCATGATCGCGTTTGCGCTCTGCGGACTCTGGCACGGCCCCGCATGGCACTTCGTCCTGTGGGGCCTCTACCACGGCCTTGGGCTCTCGCTGTGCGCGGGCTACCCGAAGCTGCCCGTCGTGGGCCCGATGATGCAAAAGGGTTTTGAGCGCGAGCCCCTCGCGGCCTTCGCACTCACGCAGGTCTTCGCCTGCACGGGCTGGCTCCTGTTCTTCTATCCGCTGCAGGAGGCCCTGCAGATGGCCAGGCTTCTCTTCGGCCTATGAGCGACCCGCTTCCACTCTCCTCCGGCCTCGACCGGTCCTGGTTCTTCCGCCCGAGGACGTTCCTGGCGGGCCTCGCCGCCGGACTGGTCCTGTGCTCGGTGGTCGGGCGGACGGTTTCCCACCGGGGATACCACACGGCCTTCACGCGTTTTCACCAGGTCATCTCGCCTGAGGCGCAGTACTATCCGACCCTGGGCGAGATGTGCGGCATCGTCCGCATGCGCTGCCGGCCCGACCAGGTGCTGGTGATTGTCGGGGGAAACTCGGTCTTCAACGGGGTGGGGCAGCCCGCCGAGAAGATGTGGACCGTGGAGTTGCAGCGCCGCCTTGGCGACCGGTACGTCGTGTTGAATTTCGCCTTCCGCGGCGCCCTCTGCACGGACGGCGGCGCCGTGGTGGCCGAGGTGCTTCGCAGGGAGTACCCGCACCAGGTGTACGTGGCGAACGCCCTGCCATTCGGCCTGCCGGTGCCGTACGGCCAGGATCCGTACCGCTATGTTTATTGGGAGGCGCTCCACTTGGGCAGGCTCGAGGACTTCGGGCCGCGAAACGAGCAGCTGGCGTGGCTCGAAGGCACCGAGTACACCTGGGGGCAGCGCTTCGAGCTGTGGAGCCGGGACTGGCTCGACGGTGCGCTTCGCTTCCGGGACCTGTGGAACTGGGTGGGCTACGAGTATCTCTTCACGATCCAGACCCCGATCACCCCGCACCTTCCCGAGGCGATCTGGGCGCGCAAGCGGTTCTTGGACAAGGAGCCCGACTTCGAGACGATGCCCTTCGGCGACAAGTACCGGCCTGGAAATCTCGAGGCCGAGATGAATATCGTGCGAGGATTCTCTGAAAGCTACTACCTGAAGGACAAGCGCGGCGAATGGCGGCTCAGGCCCTCCATACGCATGCGCTTCGAGGAGGTGGCCGAGGCGGCGTTTCCCGACGACCTGAAGGGCCGCACGCTCATCATGCTGAGCCGCAACAACCCCTATTACGTGAAGCAGCTCTCGCGGGACGAAGCGCTGAGGGACGCGGCCGCCTACAGGGACGCCGTGGCGGAGTGGCGCAAGGTGGGATGCGATTCGTCGGACTACGCCTCCGACTACGACGTCGCCGACTTTGGCGACCGCACGCACCTGTCGGCCTCCGGAGGGCGCAAGCTGGCGGAGCAGGTGGCGGCCCGGATCCTCGAGATATCCCGCAAGCGCGGCTACCTGCAGACGGAATCCTCAACCCCATGAAACTCCTCGACCAGCTAAGGAGGACGATGCCGGAGCCGGTGGCGAAGACGTTGTCCCACGCCGGCTCGCTGCTGCTGGGGCTGCTACTGGCGGTCCTCCTGCACTATGTCCTCTACCGGCTGGGGCTCCCCAGCAAGCCGTTCATCTATGTGGCGTTTTAGGTTCGCGCTGACCCTCTGCCTCGCGTGCGCGCTCCTTGCCCGGGCCGGCGAAGCCGGCTTTCGCGCGTGGGCTCCGACCCCGCCGATGGGCTGGAACAGCTGGGACTGCTTCGCGACGACCCTAACGGAAGGCCAGGCGAGGGCCGAGGCCGACTACATGGCCGCGCACCTGAAGAGCCACGGATGGCAGTATCTCGTGGTCGACATCCAGTGGTACGAGCCCGCGGCGACGGGCTATGACTACCGAAAGGGCGCGGCGCTCGCCATGGACGGCTGGGGCCGCCTGCAGCCGGCCGAGAACCGCTTTCCTTCCGCCGCCGGCGGCGCGGGCTTTCGCGCGCTATCCGGCTATGTCCATTCGCTGGGGCTCAAGTTCGGGATCCACCTGATGCGCGGGATACCCCGCCAGGCGGTCGAGAGGAACCTGCCCGTTAAGGGAACGAGGCTGCATGCCCGCGACATCGCGGACACCGGGAGCGTCTGCCCCTGGAACACGGACATGTACGGCGTGGACATGGCGAAGCCCGGGGCGCAGGACTACTACGACTCGGTCTTCGAGCTCATCGCGTCGTGGGGTGTCGACTACGTCAAGGTCGACGACATCAGCCGGCCCTACCACGAGCACGCGCGCGAGGTCGAGGCGGTCCGCACCGCGATCGACCGCAGCGGCCGGCCCATCGTCCTGAGCCTGTCGCCGGGCGAGACGGCCCTGGACGCGGCGGACCACGTGAGCCGCCACGCCAACCTCTGGCGGATCAGCGACGATTTCTGGGACAACTGGAAGTCGCTCAGCGAGCAGTTCGCGCGGCTCGAGCATTGGAACGCGCACCGGGGGCCTGGGGCGTGGCCGGACGCGGACATGCTCCCGCTAGGCGTGCTGGAGCTCGGGCGCCGCCCGACCCGCTTTACCCCCGAGGAGCAGCGTCTCGTCATGACGCTCTGGTGCATTGCGCGCTCCCCGCTCATGTTCGGCGGGGACATGACGAGGATGGACGCGTACACGCTCTCGCTCCTCACGAACGACGAGGTGCTCGCGGTGAACCAGAACAGCGCGAACAACCGGCCCGTCTACGACCGCGGCGGCCTGGTCGCCTGGACGGCCGACGTGCCGGGTTCCCCTGACAAATACCTGGCCCTCTTCAACGCGACCGACTCGGCGGCGAGCGTCGCAGTGAGCCTCTCCGACATCGGAATAGGGGGCGCGGCGAGCGTCCGCGACCTGTGGGCGCACCACGACCTCGGAACGAGCGGCCCGGAATTCACCGCCCCGCTTCCGGCGCACGGGGCGGGCCTCTACCGCGTGGCCGGGCGGCCGTGAGCACGACGGCCCCAGCCGACCGGCATTCGGCATTGACCCCCCGTCGGCATCCATTGCGATGGAGGGTTCCCGCACGATGCCGCCCAACCGATCCAGCGTGATCCATTGCCTGCCATGAATCCGGCCCTCCCGGCCCTCGAATTCCTGGCCTCCGCGTTCAACGGGCTCGGCCTCTGGCGCAGGGAGCAGCTGGTTTGGGGCAAGCGCATGCGCGCTAGGACGTTTGACCGAAGCCTGTACCTGTGGATGCACCGGCGCGGATTCATGGGCAAGGCCGAGCGGCGGCTGCTGGGAGAGCTGGTCAAGCCGGGCATGACGGCGGTGGACGTCGGCGCCAACGTCGGGCTCTACACGCTCCTGATGGCGGAGCTCGCGGGGCCGTCCGGGCGGGTGATCGCCTTCGAACCGGACCCGGACCTCGTGAAGCTCCTCGGCGACAACTGCGCCGCAAACGGTGCGGCCAACGTGGAGGTGCACAATGTGGCCCTTGGCAGCGGGCCCGACCGGATGATCCTCAACCGCCTGACGCTCAACTCCGGGGAGAACCACCTCGGCTCCAACGGGCGGACCGCATTCCGCAGGCCGCTGGAGGTGCAGGTCGCGGCGTTCGACGGCATCGCGCCCGGCGTGCGCCCGGATTTCGTCAAGGTGGACGTGCAGGGATGGGAGCTCAATGTCCTGCGTGGGATGGAGGGCACGCTGAAGGCGTCGGACTCCACCGTGTACCTTGAGTTCTGGCCGGATGGACTAAGGCGGGCAGGCAACGCCCCCGAGGAGCTGTTTGCCTTCGCACGGGGTCTCGGGCTCAACTTCTACTCGTGCGACGACGGTGCGAGGCTGGACGAGGCCGCGTTCCTGGCCATGGCGGCAAGGGTGAAGGGCATGGACTACGTGAACCTCATCGCAGCCCGCAAGGACCCGAGGCGCCCCTGACGGCATGCGGCGCATCACTCGGCAGACCTCCGTGCCATCGCCCGACGCCAGTTCCAACGCCCCCGCTGTGCCGGCGGTTCCGCGCGCGGCGCTCTGGCTCCTCTCGATCGCCACCGCCGTGTCGTTTTTCGTGGTGCTCCAGAACTACGGGCTGGATATCCTTCCGGACCGGCGCATCCACCTGACGCCCGGCCAGATCAGGCCCTTTTCGGGCGAGAAGACGTTTGCTTACGTCTTCGATTTTGACGGCAGCGAGCCGGACCGCTGGCCGAGCGCGCGCAGCAGGGTGAGGCTCTTTGAGGACGCGCGCGAGTACCCGACTCGGCTTCACAGTTCGGAGGCGGTGCAGAAGGCCGGCGGCCTGATGTTCAGCCACGAGCCCGGACGGATCGTGTTTTCGACCTTCGAGAACACGGATCCGCGCACGAACGGCCGCAGCTATGATCTGTCGACGCCCATCCTCTACGGGGAGGTGATCGGCGACGCGGCAATGCTGGCGTTCCTGGGATGCATGGCCGCCTGGTACATGCTCACCGCGAAAAACCCGCGCCCGGCCGCGCCGAGGCCCCCCCAGGGGAACTCCCATTGGCGCTGGCACCTCGCAGGCGCATTCGCGCTCTTTGGCCTCGGGCTCTACTGCAACACGGGAACGCTGGCGCCCTACGCGATAACGACCTCTCCTGTCGTCGCTCACTCGACCGGATACGCGTACAATCCGGATCACATTCATTTTCGCGTGCTGTTCGAATTCGTCGACGGAAGGGGCCGGGCGGTCTGGGACCACGCGATCCTCCTGCGAAGGATCCTCTTTCCCGTGCTCGGATGGCCGCTCATGAAGGCCCTCGGGTTCGAGCTCGGAGGAACACTGGCGAGCCTCGCCCTCAATATCGCTGCGTTCATCGTGGCCCTGCTCGTCCTTCGGCGGCGGGTGGGGGAGAAGGGCGCGGTGCTGGCGGGATGGCTCTTGTCGCTCTATCCGGGCGCGGCGTACTGGGCCGGGCTTCCCTATTCGTACGCGCTCATCTTCCCCGCAAGCTTGCTTCTGATGCTGGGGCTCATGCGGCTGTGCGAGCCGGCGGGCCCATGGACCCTGGTGGGAATCTCGCTCGCGATGGGCGCCGCCTACCTGGGATACGACCTGGCGATCACGTTCATTCCGGCGACGCTCATCGTGCTGTGCTGGCAGCGCCGGTTCGTCGCGGCCGCGGCGTCGGCGGCGGTCCAGCTCACGCCGGCGGTGGCGTGGATCTACGCCCTCGGCCACGCATTCCGCCAGCCCCTGCAGAACGACAACTCCGGCATCTATGTGGGGGTGGTGAGGGCGCTCTTTCGTTCCCCGGACCTCGCCCTGTGGTGGCGGCAGGTCGTGCACGCCGCGGCGGTCGGGTTCGACATCTTCTTCGCGTCGAACTTCATCTTCATCCCGGCCCTGTTTCTGCTCGCGGTGGTCCTTAATCCGCTGACATCGAGAATCCGGTTCCATGCTGCGGAAATCGGGCTCCTCGCCTCGGGCCTTGCGCTGTTTGCGGTGCTCAACCTCGCCCCGGCGGAGACCGGCGGCTGGGAGATGCGTGGCGCCTGGATATCCCGCATCTATCAACCCGTCTTTCCGGCTCTCGTGGTGTTCATTGCCAGGTGGTGGCAGGGTCTTCCGCCGCTCACGCGGGTCCTCCGGGCGCTCGTCGTGTCAGCCGTGGGGGTCGCGACCGCAGGAGACGCCCTGATCGTCTTCGGGCCGATCCTGAATGATCCGCTCAAGGTTTCGGAAGGCGCCTTCTATCGGTTCTACGACCACACGGACGACCATTTCATCTACGAGAGCAACCTCAGCAACCTGGGGCGCAGGCCGCTCGGGTTTCTCGGGAAGACGGCGGACCCGACCGAGAAGGATGTGTGGGATCCGCGGGAGGCACAGCTCAAGGCTGCGGTTGAGGCCCTTGCGGGCGTGCGCTCATCGATTGTCCAAAATCGCTCGGCCCTCAGGAGCGTCCAGAGGGACTTCCGCCAGGTGGGGCTCGCCCTGGCCGATGCCCGGTGCCGGTTGTTCACCCGGCAGCTGGAGCGCCGGAAGGCGAAGGGCGAGGTCACCGCCGAGCAAGCTTTGAGCCAGGCCAAGACGGCGGATGACTTCGTCGGGCCCTCACTGAGGGCCGTGCTGAGCGACGCTGCCATCGACTCAGCGGCTTCGGCGCAGGCGCCGGAACAGGTGCCGAGTGCGCTGGGCCAGGTGCAGGCGGCCATCGCGGCGGATTCGGAGAAGCTAAACGCGATTCAGCACGAGATCCTCCGGACTCAGGACGAGCTCACGGCGGCGCTCTCCGCACTTGCCGAGGCGCGCGAAGAGCTCAAGCGGCCGGACGAACCGCAGGCCGCTCCCGGGCCCCGCTAGGCGCGCCTTGGGGTATTCCTTGCCAATCGCTGTCATTTCGGACAATCAGGCCTTCTTCAACCATCGCGGGAAGTTCCTGATCTGGCAGTCGGTTACGAGACACCGTCAGACCTTTGCCAGACCCGGGAGCCTTCCGGTCGCCGCAACAAGCCATCACCCCAGGTCCAGTCATGAAAAAACTCGCCGTCATCGCACTCGCTGCCTCGTTGGTAATGCCATCTATCGCCAGAGCCGACGCGCCCGCCTCACCCGCCGACGCGGCGGCCGGCGGCCTTCGCTTCAGCATCGGCGTCACCAAGTTTGAGAACCACGCCAACTATAACGGGCAGTTCGCGCTCGCGGACACTTGGGGCTCCATGCTGACGGACTCGCTCCAGCAGACGGGCCATTTCATCGTGCTTGGCGAGGCGGACATGCGGGACGCTGCGATGAAGGAGCAGGATTTCGCCAAGAGCGGCCGCGTGGCGGGGGGCGACAAGGCGCCCGCCACGGGCTTCATGACTCCGGCACAGCTGCTGATTAAGGGCGAAATCACGAACTTTCAGACCACCTCGGGCCAGCACGGGGGCGTTGCCTTCGGAGGAATCAGGGTGGGCGGGGGCGGGGACGAGGCGGAGATCAATGCCGTCGTCTACGTCGTCGACTCCACGACGGGCCAGGTCGTGGCCTCGAAGAAGGTGCTCGGAAAGGTCAAGAGCAGCGGGCTTTCGGTGGGCTTCACGGACCGCAACTGGAGCGGCGACATGGGGGGCTTCAAGAAGACGAACGTCGGCACCGCGATGGAGCATGCGATTGACGACGCGGTGGCCTTCATCGTGACGCAGATCCCGAACCTCCACTGGAGCGGGAACGTCATCCTGGTCAAGGGACAGCAGGTCTACGTCAACCGCGGAACGCGCGAGGGAGTGGCGGTGGGCCAGACCTTCAAGGTGGGGACCTCAGAGGTCCTGCGCGATCCCGCGACGGGCGAGACGCTCGACGTCGCTTTCACAGAAAAGGGCCGCATCAGGGTGGACTCGGTCAAGGAGAAGATCGCCATCTGCACCGTGACTGCGGGCGACGGGCTCGCGCCCGGCATGTCGGTGGCCCCTGTTACGCCCTAACCCTCTTCCTGGGCCCCGGGCTCTTCAGTACGAAGGGATCCAGGAGGCCGCCCTGCGACGGCGGGAAGCGCCCTGTGACGAGGACGCCGTCGTCGCGGTGCTCCTGCGCCTGCACGTGCCCGAGCGCGTGCAGCTTCGCGACGATGTCGTAGCGGTCGTGCGGGACCAATAGCTGCACGGTTCCCAGCCCGTGGGCGATCATCTCGCGGCAGCGCTCCTCGAGCGCCCCGATTCCCTCGCCGGTGCGCGCGCTCACGAGAAGGGCGTCCGGAACGCTGTGCTTCGCCGCCCGCTTCTCCAGCAGGTCTGCGAGATCCACCTTGTTGAAGACGTTCACGGCCGGCTTGTCGCCGGCGCCGAGCTCGGCAAGCACGCTCAGGGTCGTGGCCCGGTGCTTCTCGAAATGCGGGCTCGTGATGTCGACCACATGGATGAGGAAGTCGGCGACCAGCACCTCTTCGAGCGTGGCCTTGAACGCCTCGACGAGGCCGTGCGGCAGGCGCCTGATGAAGCCGACCGTGTCGGTGAGGAGGAGCTTCTGGTTCCCCGGGAGCACCAGCTGACGTGTCGTCGGATCGAGGGTCGCGAAAAGCTTGTTCTCGGCAAGGACGGCCGAGCCCGTGAGCTTGTTCAGGAGGGACGACTTGCCCGCGTTCGTGTAGCCCACAATCGAGGCTGTGGGGACGGGGACGCGCACCCTGCGCGTGCGCTGGATCCCGCGCTGGCGCACGACCTGGGCCAGCTCCGCCTTCAGGTGGGCGATCCGGTCGCGGACGACGCGGCGGTCCTGCTCGAGCTGCGTCTCGCCCTCGCCGCCCATGGCTCCCTTGCCCCGCTGCCTCGAGAGGTGCGTCCACGCCCGCGTCAGGCGCGGCAGCGAATACTCCATTCGGGCGAGCGCCACCTGCAGAACGGCTTCCCTTGTGTGGGCGCGGTCGGCGAACACCTCGAGGATGACCTCCTGGCGGTCGATGACCGCCATTCCTGCAAGTTCCTCCCAGTTGCGCTGTTGCGCGGGCGACAGGGCCGAGTCAAAAACGATCACCTCCGCTCCGTCGGCCTTCGCGAGGGCGGCAAGCTCCTCTGCCTTCCCCTTGCCGACATACAGGGCGGGGGACGGTGCCCGGAGCTTCACCAGGGTGGTCCTGACAATCGACAGGCTCAGGTTCTCGACAAGCTCCGTCAGCTCCGCCAGCAGTTCCTCCCCCTCGCCGACCGGCATTTCAGGAGTCTGCACTCCGATGAGAAACGCGCGCTGCGCCTTGGGGAGGGTCGGGAGGAAATCGGGCATTTAAAGGATTGCGGAGAAGGGTCAAGGCACATGGGCTTGGCCTAGCGTCCGGTCAAACCTACCATCGTCCACATAGTTGGCAACCTAATGCCCTCCTGCTCGATACTCGTCGTCGATGACGAACCCGGAATACGGGAACTGCTCTGCCTGATGCTCGAGGCGTCGGGATACACGGTCATGGCCGCCGAGGACGGCCTTCAGGCTCCGAAGATACTGGCGGCGAATCCGGTTGATGTCGTTATCACGGACCTGCTGATGCCCGAGCGCGACGGGCTCGAGTTCATCACGGAGGTCCGCAAGAAATATCCCAACGTGAAGATCATCGCGATGTCAGGCGGCGGCCACATCGCCAGGGATTCGTACCTGAGGATCGCGAAGAATTTCGGCGCCCATGTGCTGCTGGAGAAACCCTTCAGCCAGTCGGGCGTGCTGGAGGCGATCGAGACGGTCCTGAAGGTTCCCTAGCTTCCCCCGGCCGAGACCGGGCTCACTCGAGGTAGAGGACGCATACGGGCATCGAGACCGGTGCGGTCCCGGGCACGCGCTCCAGGCGTCCCGTGTCGCGGTCGATGCGGAAGGCGCACAGGGTGTCGGATTCCTGGTGGGCGCATACGAGCCACGCGCCATCAGGGGAGATGGAGAAGCTCCTCGGGCCCTTCCCGCCGCACGGCACGATCTCGACAGGCGAGAGGGCGCCTGTGGTGGCGTCTGCCGCAAAGACCGCGATCGTATCCGGCCCGCGTCCGGAGCCGTAGACAAACCTTCCGTTGGGATGCACGCGCACCTCGGCCGCGGTCGCCTCGCCGCGGTAATCAGGCGGCAACACGGACACAGAGTGGCGGGGGACGAGCCCTCCGTCCGCGGGCGCGTAAGCGTACGTCGTGATGGTGTTGTCGAGCTCGTTGATCGCGTACCCGAAGCGCCCGTCCCGGCCGAATGCGAAATGGCGGGGCCCGGCCCCTGGCGCCGTGGCGACATAGGGCGGCGCCCCTGGTGTGAGCGCGATCGCCCCGCGGTCGATCGCGTACGAGTAGATGCGGTCGAGGCCCAGGTCGCACACGATGGCGAACCGGCCGTCGGGTGAGAAATTGGCGGAGTGGACGTGCGCGCTGGCCTGGCGTGCCGGATGAGGACCCTTGCCGCTGTGCGAGACGACCCGTGGAGTGCCCAGTGTCCCGTCGGCGCCAAGGGGAATGGCTGCGGCAAGGCCGAGGTGGTAGTTTGCCGCCACTGCGACGCTCCCGGAGGCGTCGACGGCGATGTGGCACGGGGTCGGGCCCGCGCCGGCCGGCATCTGCTGCACGGGGACAAGGCCTGGCGCGGCCGGATCCACGCGGAACGAAGACGCCCAGCCCTCGCCCGCGCAGACGGCGTAGAGGTACCGTCGGTCGGGCGACAGCGCGAGGAAGGTCGGGTTTGGCGCCTGAGCAGCGAGCTCCGGCCTTCCGAGGGTGCCCGTCGCCCGGTCCAGCTCAACCGTGTAGATCCCCTGGCTCGCCCGTTTGGTGTACGTGCCTATGAACAGCCTGTGGCGGAGCGCGATTTCGCCCATCCGGGCTAGGAAAGGGCCCACCCTTGCGAAGACAAGCCGCTTAACCGCGCCGGCGGCGCCAGGCAGCGCTCCCCGAGCAGAAATGCCGGGGTGTGCGCCGCCGTGGCGACCCTGGGGGCGGTACGGTTACTTCTTTGCCTGCCGTTCGGCGACCGCGGCCTGCGCCGCGGCAAGCCGGGCGACGGGAACGCGGAACGGGCTGCAGGAGACGTACGACAGGCCGATCCTATGGCAGAACTTCACGGAGTCGGGATCGCCGCCGTGCTCGCCGCAGATGCCGAGCTTGATCCCCGGGCGGGTCTTCGAGCCCTTCTCGATCGCAATCTTCATCAGCTGGCCGGTGCCGGTCTGGTCGACCGACGCGAACGGGTTCTTCTTGAAGATCTCGGCGTCCTGATAGGCGCCGAGGAACGAGCCGGAGTCGTCGCGGGACATCCCAAGGCAGGTCTGGGTGAGGTCGTTCGTGCCGAAGCTGAAGAACTCGGCCGTCTCCGCGATCTCGTCGGCCGTGAGGGCGCCGCGCGGGATCTCGATCATCGTGCCGACCGAATACGTGAGCTTCGTCTTCTTCTCGGCCATGACGGCCTTGGCGACCTCGTGGACAAGCGCGACCTGGAGGTCGAGCTCCTTCTTGAAGCCAACAAGCGGTATCATGATCTCGGGCCTCGCCTTGAAGCCCTCCTTGTTGGCGTCGGCGGCGGCCTCGAACACGGCGCGGGCCTGCATCCGGGTGATCTCGGGGTACTTGATCCCGAGGCGGCAGCCGCGGAAGCCCAGCATGGGATTGAACTCGTGGAGCTCATTCACCCTCCGGGTGATCTTCTCGACCGGGATGTTGAGCTTCTTTGCCAAGTCGGCCTGCGATTCGGCCGTGTTCGGGAGGAACTCGTGCAGCGGCGGGTCGAGGAAGCGGATCGTTGCGGGCAGCCCCTTGAGCGCCTTGAAGATGCCGAAGAAGTCGGCCCGCTGGTAGGGGAGGAGCTTCGCGAGCGCGGCCTCGCGGTCGGCGACCGTGTCCGCGAGGATCATCTCGCGCATGGCGTCGATGCGGTTGCCCTCGAAGAACATGTGCTCGGTGCGGGTGAGTCCGATCCCGACGGCGCCGAACGCGATGGCGTTCTGCGTCTGCTCGGGGGTGTCGGCGTTCGTGCGCACGGACATCCTCGTGGCCTGGGAGCACCACTTCATCAGCTGGCTGTAATTCTTGAACTTCTCCGTGGCGCGAGCGGCCGGGTCGTTGTGGATGAGGCCCGCGACGATCTCGGACGGGGCCGTCTTGATCTGGCCGGCGTAGACCGCGCCAATTGTACCGTCGATCGAGAGGAAGTCGCCCTCATTGAAGGTCTGGCCGGAGACCTCCACGGTCTTCTTGTCGTAGTCGACATGCAGGGCGGACGCGCCGCAGACGCAGACCTTGCCCATCTGGCGGGCGACGAGGGCGGCGTGCGACGAGACACCCCCGCGCGCCGTGAGGATTCCCTCGGCGGCGATCATGCCGCGCAGGTCCTCGGGCGAGGTCTCGATGCGCAGGAGGAGGGCCTTTTCACCCTTCTCCGCGGCGGCGACCGCGCGGTCGGCGTTCAGGTAGATCCTCCCGGTGGCGGCGCCGGGGCCGGCGGGCAGCCCGGTGGCGATGACCTTCGCCTTCTTGACCTCGGCCAGGTCGAACACGGGCGCCAGGAGCTGCTCCAGCTGGTCGGCCGGGTTGCGCAGGATGGCGGTCCTCCAGTCGATCAGCTTCTCCTTCACCATATCGATCGAGAACTTGAGCGCCGCCATGGCGGTGCGCTTTCCGTTCCGGGTCTGGAGCATGAAGAGCTTGCCGTCCTGGATCGTGAATTCGATGTCCTGCACGTCCTTGAAGTGGTGCTCGAGCGTCGAGCGGACCTTCAGGAGCTCGGCGTAGGACGCCGGCATCTGGTCCTTAAGCTTGAGGACGGGCTCCGGCGTGCGGACGCCCGCCACGACGTCCTCGCCCTGAGCGTTGATGAGGAATTCGCCGTAGAACTCATTGGTGCCGTTGGCGGGGTTGCGCGTGAACGCGACGCCCGATCCGGACAGGTCGCCCGTGTTGCCATAGACCATGGCCTGCACGTTGACGGCGGTGCCCCATTCCGTGGGGATATTGTACTTGCGGCGATAGACGATCGCGCGGTCGTTCATCCACGAGCCGAAGACGGCGCCCGCGGCGCCGCGCAGCTGCTCCCAGGGATCGTTCGGGAAACCCCTGCCCGTGCGCTCGAGCACAAGGGCCTTGAAGCGCTTGACCAGATCGCGCTGGTCCTCGGCCGTGAGCTTCGAGTCCTCTATGTTCGTGTGGTACTTCTCGTGCTTGTAGCCCTCGATCACCGTCTCGAACGGCTCATGGTCCTCGCCCTCCTTCTTCTGCACTCCCAGCACGACGTCGCCGTACATTTGGATGAAGCGGCGGTAGCAGTCCCAAGCGAAGCGCTCATTCTTCGTGGCCGCGGCGAGGGAGAGGACCGTCTGGTCGTTGAGCCCCAGGTTGAGGATCGTGTCCATCATGCCGGGCATGGAGTCGCGCGCACCCGAGCGGACGCTCACAAGGAGCGGAAGGCCGACGGCGTCGCCGAACTTCGTGCCCATGATCCTCTCCATGTTGGCGAGACCCGCCTCCATCTGCGCCTGGAGGGCGGCCGGGTAGGTGCGCTTGTTGGCGTAGTAGTAGGTGCACACCTCGGTCGTGATCGTGAATCCGGGAGGAACGGGCAGCCCGATGCGCGTCATTTCGTGCAGGTTCGCCCCCTTGCCGCCGAGGAGATTCTTCATGCCGCCGTCGCCGTCGGCCTTCTTCGCACCCCACTGGTAAACGTACTTGGGAGCCCTCGCGGGAGCTGATTTCTTCGAGGAAAGCGCGCGCTTGGCGCGGCTCGCCTTGGTTTTTGATTTTGAGGCCATGTTAATGGGTGTGAGTTTGGAAGCGCCGATATGCGCCGTGCGCAAAACGCTTATTCAATCTTGTCGCGAGCGAGCGTGTCAACCGTCCAAGTCGGATGAAAAAAATATCGCTTCCTCGGGCCGCCCATTCCAACACTTCGGGCCGTGCTTCCTGACGCCGATCCACGTATCAAGCTGCAGGTCTTTGAGGGACCGCTCGACCTTCTGCTCTTCCTGATACGCAAGAACGAGATAGATATCTACGACATTCCGATCGAGTCTGTTACAAAGCAGTACGTGGCAGTTCTTAGGGCGATGCAGCAGCTCGATTTGGAGGTAGCAGGGGAATTTTTCGTGATGGCAGCATCGCTAATGGAGATAAAGAGCCGGATGCTCCTGCCGAAGGGACTGCACGCCGTCGATCCCGACGCGGAAGGCGACGACGACATGGATCCGCGCTGGGAGCTCGTCCACCAGCTCCTGCAGTACAAGAAGTTCAAGGATGCGTCCCTGGGGCTTGCCGAGATGGCGCGCCTGCAGCGCGACCTCATGGAGCGGCGGATCTCCGGCCGGTCCGCGGACTCGCTCGACCGCCCGCTAAAAGGGGTCAACCGGATCGAGCTTTGGAACACCTTTAACCAGGTCCTTCGGCGCCTGGCCGAGAAGCTCGTGGTCGGGGAGATCCACGACGAGACCGTGACCGTGTCGGACCAGATGGAGTGGCTCCTGGAGCGGATGCGCGGGGAGAAGTCCTTCGTGTTCTCAAAGCTCTTCGAGGAGGGGGTGTCGCTGAGGAGGCTGATTGCGACCTTCCTGGCCGTCCTCGAACTCACGCGGCTCCGGAAGATGCGTCTCAGGCAGGACGAAATGTTCGCGGACATCGTATGCGAGGCCGCCGATGAAAACCCGCTTGAAACTCCGGCCGACACGGCCACGGTTCAGCTGTGACCAAGAGAAAGCCCAAACGCGGACCAGGCGCCCTTCTCGGGCTGGGCCTCGACAACGACGACGGCCACAAGCGGATCACGACGGGAGAGCAGTTCGCGATACTCGGGGGCTCGGCCGAGACCCACGAACGCATGACCGAGACGGTCGTGAAGACGTTCGAGGAGCTCAGGCAGCGCGGCAAGCACCTGAGCGAGGTCCGCCCCGTCGAGCTCGCCGACATCATCAAGAAGGCCTCGCCTAGGTAGACGCCCGATTTGCTTTTGGCCGCACTCCCGATTACATACCCCCTCTAGCCACATGTCCGACAAGATCACCCATCTCACTACCGATACGTTCAAGGCGGCCGTCTCATCGTCGGCCACTCCTCTCCTGGTCGATTTCTGGGCGCCCTGGTGCGGGCCCTGCAAGGCCATTGCGCCGGTCCTCGACGAGCTCGCCACCGAATTCGACGGCAAGATCTCGATCGCCAAAGTGAACATCGATGAGAACGAGGCGATCGCCGCCGAATTTGGCATCCGGGCGATTCCCACGATGCTGCTTTTCAAGGGCGGACGCGTGATCGAGCAGATCGTAGGGCTTCTGCCAAAGGCGGCGCTCAAGACCAAGCTCGCTGCCCAGATCTGAGGGGCGAGGGCTTGTTGTATCCGCAGATGGGAAGCGGGATCGGATGCGCCCCGGGGTCGTGCGCGTCCGCTTGGAGTCAGTCGGCTCCGGAGCCTGGGGTCCCCATAGGAGGCGGTGTGGTCGGGGTCGGCGGTGTTTGCTCCACGAAGGGCACGGCATACACCTCGATGAGCGCGATTCCCGAGGTGTTGTTCAGGCCCGAGACTTGGGCCGTGTAGGAGCCGGGTGAAAGCGTCATGAGAAGGGCCGAGTCCGCGCTGCCGGAGGGCAGCGCAAAGGCTCCCGCCACCCAGGATGCGTTGACGATCAGCGACGCGTTCGAACCTGTGCCCCATCCGGTGTTTGACGCCAGGAGCTTTCCGGTCGAGTCAAAGAGAGAGAGCACCGGCCGGGAGAGCACGCCGGTCATCGAGAACTGAGACAATGTCGGCCCTACGCCCCGAATGAGGGCCTGAACCGATGTGCCGGCTTGGCCCGTGACCGTGAACCCGGCGATGGCTATGCTCGCGTTCGTGCCGACATAGGCCCTGCACGAGAGGTTCGTCAGGGTTGCGGTCAGCGGTTGTAGGGTCGCGCTGGAGGTCACGCTTCCCGCGGCCGTCGTCGCCGTCACCGTGTACGTGCCGGCGACGCTCGAAACCAACGTGGAAGTGGTGGCGCCGGCTATCGGCAATCCGCCAAAGCTCCATTGGTATGAGATCGGGAGCGCCGACGTCGCCAGGAGCGTGACAGTGGAGCCGTTTGCATATCCTGCGGCCAGGGGCCAAGCGTACGGTATCGGGCCCGTGGTCAGGAAGAGGAACTCGCCCGGGGCGGTGGCTGCGGATGGCTGGAAGGGGTCCTCGCTCTGGAACAGCACGGGAACGGAGATGTTGTCGTCTGCGTCGACCGTCATCGGGCCGTTTATCGTTCCTCCAAATACGCTGCTTGTGGCGACAATGGCCCCCGTAACCGGCAAGGGCGTCGTCGCGCCCCCAGTAGGATTGAGCTGATAGACGAGCCCCGTTGAATCCATGATGAAGACGCTGCCTGACGGGCTGACGCCAAGCAGCTGCGGCGTGAAACCTAGGCCGAAGAATTGCGTGCCTGCTGCGGTGGTCTGCGACACAAACCCCAGCGGGTTCGCCGGAGCGGTTGATGAGTTAAACAGCGTATAGGCGTTGCCTGCGCCATCCGACGCGGAGCCGAGCTTCGTCCCGGTTTGCGCGGAGGCTAGCGCGCCGCTCCACGCGGGCACGACGGGCGCGTTTTGAGATGAGGCCGTCCCGAACACGGGCGGCGACGAGACCACTTGAGCCTCAAGCGAGGCAAATCCCATGTCCAGCCACGTCACTATTACAGGCTGCCACACCTGACTTTGGGCGCGCAGACCCGCCGACCCGAGGACTAAGAGCAGAAGCGTGATGCGAAATCTCATCGGCGGGCCGTTGCCTCCAGGGTGGGTGTGCACCCATTATGACCGCCGATGCCGGGCATTTGCAAGAAATGGTGCGCCGTGTCCTCCATTGGGAGCGAGCCCCGGCCACAGGCCGCCCCCGGGTTCAGAGAAGCAGGCCGGCCGAGAACAGGACCGCGTAGATTGCCATGAACCGCCCCGTGTCTCCCAGGAGTGCCACGTGCTCCGATGCCGAGCTCGCCGCCGCCAGCCGGCGTGCGAGCGAGAGCGCAAGCGGGGCCATGAGGACCGGAAGCAGGCACCACGCGCCGAATCCGGTCGCCTTGAAAAGGACCGGCACGGCTAGGGCGCCGCAGAGCGAGGTTGCGAACTGCATCCTTGCAAACCTGCGGCCGAAGCGGACCACGAGCGTGCGCTTGTTTGCGGCCGCGTCCGTCTCGGAGTCGCGATAATTATTCACGAGGAGAATGTTTGCCGCCAAGAGCCCCATCGAAACTCCCGCAAGGATCGCGTGACCCGAAATCCTTTCCGCCTGGACGAAGTACGTGATCGTCACGGCGACGAGCCCGAAGAAGACGAAGACAAAGGCGTCCCCAAGCCCGTAGTAGCCGAGCGGCCATGGGCCGCCCGTGTAGGCCACGCCGCACAGGATGCTGGCCAGACCCACCGCCAGCATCCAGGGACCGCCCCAGTGGACGAGGCCTAGGCCGGCGGCGAATGCCGCCGAGAACACGGCGACCATCGCGCCCCTCATGACGGCGGGCCTGACAAGCCCCGACGCCACGGCCCGCCGGGGCCCGATCCTCGCCGGCGTGTCGGCCCCGTGCACGAAGTCGTAGTAGTCGTTGGCGAAGTTGGTGCCGACCTGCACAAGCAGCGCGAACACGAGGCACAGGCCGGCCGCTGAAGGATCGAAGCGGTGGTCATGGCCGGCCAGGGCCGATCCCAGGACCACCGGGGCGACGGCGGCCGGAAGGGTCCTTGGCCGCGCCGCGGAAACCCAGGTCCGCCATGCGGCGGGGGGCTTGGGGACTGCGGCGCCGGTCACTTGATTAAGAACCCCGAGAATTGCGGGGACCTCACACTCGACAGACGATCGAGCTTCCTCACGTACCCGTGCATCCGCTCCTCCACGGCCGTGATGAAGGCTTCGACCTCCTCTTTGGGTCCCTCGACCTCGACGATGACGCGTCCGTCAGGCAGGTTGCTCACGTAGCCTGCGACCTCGAACTCCCTTGCGACCTGGAACGCGGAATACCTGAATCCGACGCCCTGGACGCGTCCCGTGAAATAGGCTGTTGCGTGGTGGGTTTCGGGCATCGATTCGGACTTTAGGGCCGTCCCGGCGGCCCTTCAATCCACAAAGTCCTTCGCCGGCTTATGACGGCGCCCCGGGCGGGAATATATTTGCCTAAACATGCTTTCTGGGGAAGCGTCCCGGCCAACAGATGAGCGATTTCGATTCTGACAGCCTCTCGGAAAACGAGTGGGAAGAGAACGGGGATCTGGCCTGGAACGAGTTTGATTGGGAAGTCTATCTTCGTGAGCAGGACAGCGCCATCCACCGCTACCTCGGTTACTACGAGTCGATGTCGCCCGGCCCTGAGCGCATCGACGAAGTGGCCGACAAGATGGGCTGGGACAAGGCGGACGGAGAGGAGCCCGAGGACCGAGAGAATCCGGAGAAGGTGCTGTTCTCCGACGAGATCTACACGCTGCAGAAGAATCCGGTGTTCATCGCGACGAAGGCCCTCTTCCTGAGCCTGCGCCGCTCGTGGAAACTGGAGGCGACGAACCCCGGGAAGATCCCGCAGCCGCTCGCGATCGGGTTCCTGTCCTCCCTGAACGGCTGCGAGGAGCAGGCGGTCATGGCGATCCACGCCCTGGACTTCGGCGACTACGCGATGGCGATCTGCCTTTTCAAGAGGGCGCTCGCCGCTCTCAACGACTGCTTTGAATGCATCGGGTCCGAGGCGGCGGACGGCGTGGCCGCGGTGTGCGAGAGCCGCGGAGAGATGCGCCACAGGCTGTTTGACCTGCGCGAGATCTGGCTTCGGGTGATCAGCGACTGCCGCGAGGATACCGAGCGGCAGACCGACGACGAGGCTTGATCCCCGGGCGTCGGGTGACGGCTGGTCCTGCGGGACAGGAAGGCGCGAAGGCGTCGCACCCTCGGCTTTCAGAGCTCCCTGGGTTTGGACGGGGTCTCCAGAGGAGGGGAGTAGTTCAGCCGATGGGCCACGAAAAAGCACGCGAAGGACCCGCCGACTGAAAGGAAGGCCAGCGTGTGCGCCAGTCGCTTTCCGTGCCATAGGCTGCCGAACCAATCCCTGACGTCGGCGGCGAAGACGTTTGCCTTACCTCCGACGACCTCCATCTCGTACTCGTTCTTCTTGGTGTTGTTCAGCATCCTCACATAGGCGCTGTCATAGTCCGGCACCGCTGAGCGATAGACAAAGGCCGCCGCGGCCATGCCGGCCATCAGTATGCCGGCTCCGGCGAGGCGCAGGCGCATCTGCAGCTTCCTGTCCCTTTCGGGAATGTCCTTCGTGGTTCTTGAGATCATTGCTTCGTGAATTCCGAGGCGGAATCCGTCGCGGGCACGCTATCTCGCGGCAGCACCGGACGGAAGGTTTGAATTCGGGGATGGTCTGTGAAGCCGGTGTGGTTGAGCGAACCCGGAATCCATCCGTCGGCCGGCCGGTGTCGCCTGCCAGATTCCTTGCCAACGAGCTCCGGTTTCCGTATTCTTCGGCATTCCACCCAGATCCGTTTGCCGCGCGGCAGATGGAAGAAATCGAGCCTTCCCGACATGTCCAACCCACAGACTCTCTGTGCCGCCATGCACTGTTTTTGCGACAAGCGGCAGTCGCCTTTTCCGCTGGGCCGCCCTGTGTTGCCCCTGGTCCTTGTGTGCATCGGCCTCCTGATGGCGTCGGCCGCGGGCGCAGCCGCGGAGGCGGACGGGGACCCGAAGGCCGGAGAGCCGGCTGAGAAGGAGGGCCCGGCGGACGAAGGCTCCGGCAAGAAGGCGGAGCTTCCCGTGCCGAAGGAGGAGTCCTCGGTCACCCATCATCAGGTCACCATCGGAGGACAGCAGATCAGCTACACCGCCACCGCCGGAACCTTGCTGATCCGGAAGGCGGACCAGCCGGTCGCCTCGATGTTTTACGTGGCGTACACCCGCGACGGCATTACGGACGCGGAGCGGCGCCCTGTAACCTTCTTCTACAATGGAGGCCCCGGTTCGTCGACCATCTGGCTTCACATGGGGTCCTTTGGCCCGCGAATCGTCGAGACCGCGAATGCACAGGTCAGCGGGCCCGCGCCGTACAATGTCGTGAACAACGGCAACAGCCTGCTGGACCGCAGCGACCTAGTCTTCATCGATGCGATCGGAACGGGCTTCTCGAAGCCGGCGGGCAAGGGCAAGACCAAGGACTTCTGGAGTGTGGACGGGGATCTGGACGCGTTCGCCTCATTCATCACGCGTTATGTGACGCTCAACCACCGCTGGAACTCGCCAAAATTCCTTTTTGGCGAGTCGTACGGGACGCTCCGCTCCGCTGGCTTGGCGTTTCGGCTGCATCAGCAGGGGATGGATTTGAACGGAGTTGTGCTGCTTTCGTCGGCGCTGGACTTGGGTTTGCTATTCTCCCCGATCGCGGATGAGCCGGTGGAGAATATCCTGCCCACCTGCGCTGCCATCGCGTGGTACCACGACAAGCTGCCGCGCAAGCCGGCCGACCTGGCTGCATTTCTCCAGCAGGTGCGCGACTACGCCGTCGGCGACTACGCTCAGGCGCTTGCCAAGGGGTACACGCTTCCGTCGGCGCAGCTGGACGCCGTGGCGGAAAGGCTTCACGAATTCACCGGACTGAGCGTGAAGTACCTGAAGGAATGCAATCTGCGCGTTGAGCCCACCCGTTTCAGAAAGGAGCTTCTTCGCGATGAGCGGCGATCCGTCGGGCGCTATGACGGCCGTTTCGAGGGCATCGATGTCGATTCGGCGGGAGAGGCCCCGGCGTTCGATCCATCGCAATACGCGGTCGAGGGGGCGTTTGTCGCCGCGTTCAACAGCTATCTGGCCGACGAATTGAAGTTCAGCCAGGACTCTCGTTACGAGGTGATCAGCATGGAGATCTTCAAGAACTGGGACTTCAAGCACGCCCTCCCGCAGTTCGTGGGCTTCCCGGTCCCGTATCCCATGGCTTACCTCGTTGACGACCTGGGGCAGGCCATGAGGGAGAACCCGCACCTCAAGGTCCTGTCAGCGAACGGATACTTCGACCTTGCGACGCCCTTCTTCGGAACGGAGCGGGACCTCAACCACATGGGGCTCGATTCGAGCCTGCGCGACAATCTGACCATCAAGTACTATCCCTCGGGGCACATGGTGTACCTGAACCCCGAGTCGCGGAAGGCCTTCCGCGCCGACCTCGAGGCTTTCTACGACGGCGCCGCTCATCCGTAGGTCCGGGAGAGTGACGGCGCCGAGTTGCCGGCCCTGAGCCTAGGTCCATTCACCGAGCGACTCGATATGCGCTGCGGATCCGTCGCGTTGCCAGACATCGAGCTGGGCTTGGTCCTTGAGCTGCTGTCCTCTGGCACGTGAAACAGCCGCAAAGACGTGGGTGCATTCCGCAAGGGTAGTCATGTCGCCCCATAGCTTTTCGAACTGGGCGACCGGGAACACGTCCTCTTGGCCGTGGCCCCAGCGCTTCTTGACATCCTTAAGAGTCACGTAGGTCGGCATGCGCGCGGCGAGAACACGGACTGCCGCGGCGGTCTTGGCGGCATCAGCCAGGTCGGGTCGGCTCAGTCCAAAAAGGGCCAGCAGGCGGTCTATGTCCACCCAGCACGAGTTCGTGTTGTAATAGGTGAGCCTGAACTCGTCCTCCTCGCGTGGAAGCGCGAGGCCCTCAACCAGGCGGACGCGCCCGTCGATGCGGGCCAGCCCTCCGCCATGGTCCTCAACGCGCTTGGCCATGACCTCCCATCCAAAGGTTGCGCCCGAGGCGCAGAACCAGCCGAGCATCGTCGGGTCCACCGTGGCGCCGAGCGTGTCGATGTTGTGCACGAGCAGCGTCCGAAGCTGGGGCCGCGCTAGGAGCAACCGGCCAAGGACGCCGTTCTTAAGGAGGTTGGGGATCTCAAACCAGTGGCCTACGGGATGCAGGCACTGGGCGGGGAGGTTGTCGGTGTAGTCGCTGCCCTCGCCGGTCTGGCGGGCCCACTCCGCCAGCGCGGCCCGCACGCTCTCCCGCATTTTCTCCTTCTGCTCGTCGAGCTTTTGCTGGGCGGTCTCCTGCCAGGCAAAGTGCAGGTCCCGGACCGTGGGCACGAGCCTTTGGCCGATCGAGCGCCCCGGTGAGAGCCAGACCGTGCGGCCGAGCGCGGGGCCGACGGCTTCGCTGAGAAAATGTTCAATCGGTGCGTGCGTGAGGTAGCTGGTCGTGAAGACGTGCGGGATGTCCACGCCGGCTGCGCGGCCCGCCTTCCGGGTCTTTGCGAGGTGGACCTCGATGAAGCTCCGGTGGCGGCCGCCCAATCTTGCGAAGGGATGCAGGCCCTTCACCACACCCGCACCCTGGGTCCAGCGGCTGCCCACACCTGCCGAATAGGTCACGACCGCCACCTCGCCGGACTGCAGCGCGGCCTCGCCCCGCTTTCGCAGGGCCGCGGACGCGGTGCCCGGTTCGAAGAGGGCCTCGGCAGGCACATCGTCAATCCTTGTGCTCGGAGGAAGCCGGTTCATTGCCAGGCCGATGCGGCCGTTGCGCAGGTCAGCGCGGATCTGCTCGTGCTGGACGCGGTCGAATCCGTTCTCATCGAGGAGCACGCCGAGCCGTCCGGCGTCCTTCGATGCGGCCGTCGAGGGCAGCATGCGGTCGAGCAATGTCGGAAGCACGGCTCCGTACTCCGGCTGGCGCCGCGCGGCCCGGGTGAACTGCTGCAGGTCGCCGCGGTCGCGGGGTGTAAGGTTGCGCACCTCCTGGCGAAGGCACCGCGGCACGGACTGTTGGTAGAAGCCGGCGGGCAGCAGGGCGTCGGCGCCGGTCAGCAGCGCGCCCACGGAGCCATGCTCGTTGATCGCGAAATCATAGACAACGGGATCCATTGCAAACGGCAGCGCCGTCTCGAGCTCGCGCTTGGCGACCAGCATGATCTCCTGAAGCCGCTCCTGGGCCTCACGGCGCCGGGCGGGCTCGAAGATGAAGCCCATGCCGCCTCCGGACATTCCCCCGAGCATCCAGAAACCCCAGAAATCCTTTCCGAACGCGGCGCGGGTGCGCTCGATCAGGCGCTCGGTGTAAAGGTTGCTCACCCACGGGATTATGGTCTGAAGCGGCCCGAAGAAATTGGCGGTCAGCGAGCGTCCCAGCGTGCGCACGTCGCCCGCGGCGAGCTGCCCGAGTATCTCGTCCAGGGTCGCGACAGCCTTGCGGCGCGCAATCCACTCGACCTCGCTGCGCAGGAGGTACTTCTCCGTCACCATCTCCAGGATGGGCCCGACGTTCTGCGCCATTCCCCCGTGCACCAGCACCAGAGACTTCTGCAGTCTGGCGCGCGCCGCAGCCGGCACCCTGTCGGCCCCCAGGAGCGTGTGCCGGGGCAGGAGGCAACCGCGGCTTTGGCCATATTCGACCGCGCCGGGCTGCGCCGCGACGCCCTCGATGAGCTTTATGCCCGGCCAGAGGCCGCCCGAGTCCTGCCAGCCGCCGCCTGACCCGCCGAGCCATTCGCCGAGAATCGCCCGTGCCGCCACCATCCGGCGCTCGGGCTCCTGCATCGGTCCGCCCAGGTCGCGGATCTGTCCGGTGGCGCGCATGCAGACGCCGATGAGTGCGCCAAGCAGGGTGGTGGAGACGGCCAGTCGCGAACCCTTGGGGATGCGGTTGACGCTGCTGACCAGCTCGAAGCCGCGGCCCGGGCCAAAGATGATGCCCAGCAGCTCCGAAAGCCGGGCGCCGGACCGCTCAATGCCCGGCGGCACAAGCCCGGCGGCGATGATCGAGGCCTTCAAAAGGCCCAGGTAATCGCGGCCAAAGTCGAACAGCTCGTCGAGCTCGCGCACCTCGGCCGTGGCCTCGAGGTCCACGCTCGCCAGGCGGATGACGGGCTCGTCGATCACACGGAAATAGGCTTCGACCGGGGGGCGCGGCCCGGGATCGCGTCCGTGGATGCTCAGATCGATGGAAACGTTGAGAACCCGCGCACCCTCAGGGAAATCCATCCCAAGAAAAAAGATGTCGCTCCAGCCACAATGGGTCAGGTCCATCCTGACCGGTGTGCACTCGCGCAGGATGGGATGGGGCGTGTCGCTGGTGCCTGCGCGCAAAAGCTCGGGTCGCACGCGAAGCGGCTGGTCGAGCGGGTGGCCGAGGCGGAACATCCAGGCATTGCCTCGCGTGGCCCTTACCGTGTGGCGCACCTGGTCGGCGAGCGTCTGGAAGCCTAGCTCATGGTAAGCCGCCGCGAGCGCGCTGGAGAGCGTTTCGTTTGGGCCCTGGGCATCCTGTGCTCTCAAGAACCCGCTGATGGCTTCCTCGAAGCGCCGTTCCAGCATCCGGGTGAAGCCGTCGTAGGGCACGAGGCCGGTGCGCCGAAGCTCGGGCCGCGTTGGCAGGTGATAACGGTGGATGGCGGCGAGAAAGAAGAGCGCGCGCACCCTCCGGTAAAGGTTCGGCTGCTGCCGGCGGTAGCCCTCGAGCTCGGCGCAGGCGGCAAGCAGTTCCGCAGCCGGCCGGCCGGCGCACCAGGATTCTATCGAGAGGTCCCGGGTCTCCGGTGACTCGGACTCTATGATGTCGGTGACCCGGAGTTTCATGGGCGGAGCCTTTGGGATCCCTGCGCCGCTAGCGGATGGCGAGCAGCTCCACGAGCTGGGTCAGGATGCGGTCGCGGTCGCGGCCTGCAAGGGTGAGAGCCAACTGGGCAAACAGCAGGCCGTAGGTCGCGCCGATGTCGTAGCGCCGGCCGGCGATGCTGAACGCAAGGTAGCGGCGGCGCGAGGCCAG
>Ga0265338_10002743_pt1 | contig 25841 bp, 15 predicted proteins | sample 42126metaG_FD_193579 | JGI IMG/M metagenome (GOLD analysis project Ga0265338, IMG submission 193579) | Rhizosphere microbial communities from Carex aquatilis grown in University of Washington, Seatle, WA, United States - 4-21-26 metaG | ecosystem: Host-associated > Plants > Roots > Rhizosphere...
CTCGAAGGCCTTGCTCAACACTTTATCCAGGAAGAGGACCGCATGATCGAGGAGATTCGGAGCCTCGAGGAAAACGTCAACCACATCATCGAAATTGTGGCCATGCAGCAAAACTATGGAACGGTGGGGGCAGTGGTTGAGACCGTGGACCTGATCGATCTGGCGGAAGGCGCCTTGAAAATGCAGTCTACTGAAAATTTATATGATTCAGTGAAGATCGTTCGCGAATTTGATCCGGTGCCGACGATTATGGCGGACAAACACGAAATCCTGCAGATTCTGGTCAACCTGCTGCAAAACGCCAAACGCGCCTGTTCGGAGCAACATTCGACGGATAATGTGGTTATCGTTCGGCTTCAGAAGAACGGGAATAACCGGGTCCGTATCGAGGTCTGTGATAGCGGAATTGGCATTGCTCCGGAAAACCTGCCGCGGCTTTTCACCCAGGGTTTCACCACGCGGAAGAATGGGCATGGTCTGGGACTGCATAGTGCGGCGCTGGCGGCCAAACGAATCGGTGGGGAGTTGAAGGGGTTCAGCGAAGGTATTGGCAGGGGAGCCAGATTTGTTCTCGAAGTGCCGATTGAGGCTCCAACAAATTAAGCTGAACCAGGAGGAATGCTCCAGCCTCAGAGAACTTGTTTTTTTGGCATTCTTTCATCCCCGGTCGGGTGCCGTTCTCATTCGAGCAGCCAGGGTGACTGGGGTCTTCAATGAGTTCCAGCACTTCCGGAACCGCTCGGGAGCAGGGCTTTGGCGCGCTTGCATAATTGCAATGCGATGCCCCAGGGATCTCGCAACATGACGAGGTGTGAGCCGTCGTCCAGCCGGAGTTCACTCACCAAAACGGCACCCGCAGAAACCAATCTTTTTGTATCCGCGACCGGATCCGAACTCGCCAGCGCCAGATGAAAGAGCAGGGGATCCATGGTCCGATAATCCGGAACCTTGTCCGGCGGGTTGCAATAAATCTCCAGGACGGTGGAGCCCGAATCCGCGAGAAAATGCGTCTGCGATGGTTTTGGAATGTGACGGACGACACGCAGGCCGCAGTGCCGGCAATACCAGTCCGCCACGGCGACCGGATCGGCCACGTTGAAAGCGATGTGTTCGAGTTTCATGGCTGACCAGCAGGGCTTCAGCAGGATTTGAAGCCGTCTATGTCTTTGAAGTCAATCATGTGCTTGGTGCCGTCGGCCAGAGTGAGTTCCGCGCCCAGGACCGAACCGGAAGGCGTGACATCCATGATCTTGATGCGCTGCAACGGAGAAAGCTGTTCCTTCGTCCAGGCGGTGTCGTCGGTCTTGTGCAACAGGACCGTGATCATCAGTTCCATCGCGGGATTTTGGGCCGTCCGCTTGCGATAGGTGCGCAGGACGGTGCTTTCATCGGCTTCCGCATTGAAACCGCGGTGAACCTGGGCCTGCACGCTGTCCCAGCCATCGTAGGCAATCAGCGCGGTCTGTCTGCCGGGAATGGAGGCGGTGAAAACTTTTCTCGTCCCATCTTCAAAGCTATGCACCTGGGCCTTGTTTCCGTCCCGGTGCGGCAGACCGAAATGGCCCAGTGTCAACTCGTGTTCGAACGCGAGCCGGCAGCGGTCCACCCGGATGACGCCGCCGGGCACGGTGATTTCCGCGAGGTCAATGATATAGCCGACGCCGTTGTTTGGCGGCTTGCGCATCAGCAACTGCCGGTAGAGCACGCCATCGCGCACGCCGTTGAACAGAATGCTTTGCGAGGTCGAATAGCCGGCATTTTTGGAAGCGGCATTATCCACGGTGCGGCCGGTCAGATAGAAGTTGATGTCCACACCCCGCAAATCGCGCGGATCGAGGCTGCGGAAACAATACTCCTGCGACGTGCCACCCTGCGGATTATGGTCTTCCCACGGAAAATGCGTGTTGAAGACCAGCTTGGAATAATTGTGGTCATCGTCATAAACCTTGCCGGAGATGATTTCCGAGGCGCCGCTGCTGCCGTGGTTGACTAGAATGAGTCCCGGCTTTGCCAGCACGGTGCGTTTGGAATTTTCCCCCAGCTCGGTCCACATTCCGTCGTTTTCCTTCGCGGTCCAGAACGGCGAATTTTCCGGGAGTGCCAGCGCGATAAACGGCAGGAACATGATGAACGGGCTGGCGGGACAGCTGTAATTCTGGACCGCATATTCCCGATGGCCGTAGAAACCGAGGCTCGGAATGTCGTTTTCGTAGAAATCTTCCCGGGCGGTGAACTGCAGCAGCGAGCCGGAACAGAGCCTTCGGGCCCAGCCGGCATCCATCACCGGCCCTGACTTGAGCATGAACGACACCGGAAAGCCGCCTGAAATCCAGAGCCGGTAACAGATGCTGCGCGCCCACATGTTGATGTAGCCATCGCGACCGAAAAAGTTCGCGTAGGTTTTCATCAGCTCCTCGAAGCTTTTCTCCAGCACGGCGGCGATCTCGGGATAATGCTCGTCGCCGAACGTGCGGTTCCAAATCGTCCCGTAAACCACAAACAGGCTGATGGTGTAATAATTGTAGCTTTGCTCCAGATACCAGCCGTTGCCGGCGTGATACGAGGCGATCCACAGCAGATGGCTTTTCAGCAGTTCGTCGTCAATCGCATAGCCTTTCTGCTTGAGGAACGAGAGCGCGCAGATGTTGAACAAACGCCAGTTGTTCTGCGTCGTGCGATGATGCGCCCACTTGGAGATGGCCGCAGCCACCTCGTCTTGCTGCTGCTGGGTCCAGTGCGGCCAGAGGACATCCGGCATCAGCAGCAATGTCTTGGTCCAGCCGCCGAATTCGCAGGTGAATTGATACGTCGCATCCGGCAACTCCTCCGGCATGGGCAGGCTGTTGACGTGGCCCGGCGTGAGCGCGTTGTAAAAGTGGTGGCAGTAATAATCGCGCAGCCTGATGCCGTTGATGCTGATTTCGGGATCCACATGCATCAACGGCGCGGCCAGGTTGAACGTGCGTTCCAGGGCCTCGAACTCGTGCGAGCGCGTGCGCCAGGGCGGATCGTTTGGCTGCGGATATGACTTGCCGGGGACCAGCGGAAACACAATCGGCGAATCGAATGACTTCACATGTTTGAAAGCCCGCTCCAGCACGTATTTGGCGCAATCAATGTAATGCTTCCGGGTCATCCCCGTTAAGGGACTGAGATTGAAGTCAGGATTTTTTACCTGATAGGCTGGTTTCATAATGATGTATTTGCATTCCTTTTCAAAAGTCTTCTAGACCGAACGTAAGGCGGCGGAAACCAGTTCCGTGAACAAAGAGACATCATCGGCGCACAGTGCCAAACGGAAATTGCCTTGGCAATCGGGAACCAGCATTCAAGATGCGCGAGATTCTATTGCGTGAACAAATTCAAATCAATCGCACCGGCCATCGCGCGATAGCCGGCCGGACTTAAATGCAAATGGTCGCTGCTGTCGAATGCCGATTGCAGAATCGTCGGCGTCACTGGATCGCGCACGACGGCATCGAAATCAATCACCGCATCGTAAAGCTTGTTCGTGCGAATCCAAGCGTTGACCGTTTCTCTTGCGGTTTCGTGTGCCGGAGAATCATAAAAACTTGTGCCGAATGGCGTAATGGTCGCGCCATACACACGAATATTTCGCGCATGAGCCTTGGCGATGAATTGCTCATAGGCCGCGATAAGGTTCGTTGCAATTGCGGGATTGCGGCTGCCGCCAATGTCATTGACGCCTTCAAAAACAATCAACCAATGCACGCCGCTTTGGTTCAGCACATCGCGGTCAAATCGCTTGGTGACCGCCGGTCCCAGTCCGTCGAAAATTCCGTTGCCGCCGATGCCCATGTTGATTACTGCCACATGTGCCGTCGCGGAATTTATGTTGAGACGTCCGGCCAAATCGTCCGGCCATCGGTTGTTGCCATCCGTCGTCGAGCCCCGGCCGTCGGTGATGGAATCGCCGAGTGTGATTAGCGCCTTGCTGGAATTTTCAGCCAGCACCTCAACGTTGGCGATATTGTACCAATGCTCCGTTTTGACCGCGCCGGCCATGCTTGTGGCGGCGGCGGCATTCCCGGCCAAAATGTAAGACGTGGTCCGGGAGCCGGGATGCCCGGTGATGTTGCCGGAAGTCGCGCCATAACAAATCGTGATGGCCAGGTTGGCAAGCGGCGGAAGGTCGAAATCAAACGGGTCGGATAAAAGTTCCTCGCCGGGCGGAATCAGTGCCGACGTGAGGCCATGAAAGGCCAATTCCTTGTCGGTGGCCGGATCAATCGCGCTGGTGGCCGTCGTGCCGGCGCCCAACGCGACGTGGACCGAATTCATCACCGCGGCATTGGTGCCGAAGAGATTTGAAAACCGCACGCGCAGTTGTTTCCCGCCGATGGATACATGAACAATCTGCCGGAGCGTGCTGCCGGCCAGCCCCGGCGGCGGCGGAACATTTTTGGGTTCCGTCAATTGCAGGCCGCAGCCCCAGGTGCCGACCCAATGAGTCGGTGGCTCATTGTTAATGACAGTTGCAGTGGCTGAAAACAAAATCAGAACTGCTGCTGCACATGAGATACATTTTTTGCCGTTTGCCATCATAACATCCAGCGTGGACTTGACGAAAGTAACGACTTTGGCTCATCCGGCAATACGACATACTTCGTATGGCTGCAACGCCTTGCGTGCGGTAGTTTGAGAACAACAAGTTCCCACGGTTGACCAGTAACCACAAAAATGAATCTGCATCGTTTCGCGCTTCCCGGTGTTTCGGTGGTGGCCATTGTTTTGGCGGGTTCGATTGTTTCCGGCCGCGCGGCATACGTGACATTTGAAGCGGAATCCGGCACGCTCGGCACGAATTTCCTCGTCGGCAACAGCAGTGGCGTGATCTACATCAGCAACACCAACAATAACAGCGCCTCCACGCCCGGTATCCCCGGTCGCGTCGCCAGCTACACCGTCACCTTCCCGGCGGCGGGCACCTACGACCTTTATGCGCGCGTGCTCATCGGTCCGGCTGGCGCGAGCGACGACAGCCTGTTTTATGGCAACGGATTCGGCACCAAATCGCCGACCAGCACCAGCGATTGGATTTTGTGCAACAACCTTTGGAACATCGGCTACTCCAGCGCGACCGACATCGTGGCTGGCGGAGGCACGATCCAGACCGGCGTGTGGAAGTGGATTGACCTGTCGCAATTCAACGGCGGCATGGCCCCCATCAATTTCACCGTAACAGCCGCCAATCTCACGCAGACATTCCAAATCGGGGGGCGCGAGGACGGCTTGAACCTGGACCAGTTCGCTTTCGGCACGACCGGAACCTCCTTCACCGTGTCAAACTTGGATAACGGCACCGAAAGTTCGCCGCCAGCGCCGCCAGTTCTTCCGCTGCCACCGGACATCGTCGCCGGCAACCTGATTCAATTCAATGACAACGGAAACTGGACCTGGTATTGCGACGAGCGGTCGGTGGTGGACAAAACCAGGGGCCGAATTATCGTCGGGTCCGACGGCAATCCAGCGGGCGTGGGTGGATCGACGCGGAGTGGCACCATTGAAGCCGCCATGTTCGGCCTTCAAACAGGGACTTCGACGAGAGCCACGCTCCTGTCCAGCGGAATACTGGGTCCCGATGACCATAACACGCCGGGGCTGCTGATCTGGCCGGACGGGAAATATCTGGCGCAATGGACCGGTCACAACCAGAACTATCTCACCTACTTCAGCACCTATGACGGCACCAACTGGAACCCGTTTACCACATTCGACTGGCAAGCTCTCGGTGCCACCAGCCAGGAAATGGCCAGCTATTCGAATCCCCACTATTTGTCCGCCGAGAACCGGACCTACACCTTCGTCCGCTCCCTGGACGTCAAGAGCATGAACATACTGCTTTCAACCAATGAAGGCGGCTCCTGGTCATATTACGGAAAATTGAACCGAAGTTATCCCGGCTCCGGCTACAACCCCGGATATTACAAGTTTTCCGACAATGGCAAGGATCGGATTGATTTCATCTGCACCGAATCGCATCCGCGAGACACGCTGACCAGCATTTATCACGGCTACATCAGCAACGGCATGAGTTTCAAAACCGACGGGACGGTGGTGGACAGCAACTTGAACGACACCAACGCGCCGCTCTCCTCGGATTTCATGCTGGTGTTCTCCAATGGCACGGTGATGCCGCCGGGCATGACCAACTATCGTTGCTGGGATGACGATATGCAGCGTTACGACGACGGGACGATTGAGTGCATCATCAGTGCGCGCATCAACCAGTTTGCCCACCCCGGCGGCTACCCCGACACGGAGGATCCCGATCATGCTTTCTTTTTCTGCCGCTGGGACGGCACAAAATGGACTCCGACTTATCTCTGCCAGGCCGGTTACAAACTCTATTCCGCCGAGGCGGATTATGTCGGTCTCGGCTGTTTGAGTCCGAACGATCCGAACACGATTTTCATTTCGACGAAATACGATCCGCGTGCCGTGCAGCCCGGCGTGACGGACACGAATCCACCGTATTCCACCTGGCACGAAATCTGGAAAGGCGGGACGACGAACCACGGCGCAAGTTTCACCTGGACGCCGGTCACGGAAAACTCCACGCACGACAATCTTCGGCCAATCGTTCCCGCATGGGACGCCAACAATATCGCCTTGATCTGGTTCCGCGCGACTTATAGCACGGCCCAGATCATAGACGGCACGCCGGTTGGACTGGTGGAGCGCCACGCGGAATCGGGCGGCCAGGAGACCTACGTTGATGCGAGCACGACGAACACGACACTCGCCACGGGTGCCGCGCTGGTGACTGGAAACGGCACGGGCCAATGGCACTTGCGGACGGGAACCGGCAACAACGGAAACGTTCTGGCTTCCGCCGATGTCGTCGCCGAAGACGCGCCCATGATCGAGACGACCATTCCCGTGCCCGGCCCGGGGACTTACGATTTGTGGGTCAATTTCTGGGGCAGCCCGCTTGCCGGCGCTGATTGGCGAATCATGGCTGGAACGGCCTCGAACCAAGTGCAAATCTACCGCGAACAAGGAAGTGAAGTTGTTCAACTTGCAAATTATCGTTCGGCCATTGTGGTCACCAACGCCGCCACGAATTTTCTGTATCAGGCTTACGTGGGGCGCGTAACGGCCTCAAGCAGCAACACTGTCAGCGTTTTTGTGGACGACAACGCCATCACCGTCGGCACGACCGGCACGCTCGCGGGCAACACCGACCGCACGTGGTATGACGGTGTGAGTTACGCCGCGGTGACGCCGCTACAGTTTGGCGTTACCAACGTGGCCTATGATGCCAGCGCGAAGTCCGTCACGATTGCATGGAATTTAGTTTCACCGCCGTCATCACTATTGCCGCAAAGTTTCCTGGTGCAGAAGAAAAATTCCTTGAACGACGCCAGTTGGATCACCATTGCGACAAATATTGTTTTCGGCGGCGGTATGGCTTCATTCGCCGATAATTCCGCCACAAACGGCAGCGCCTTTTACCGGATAATTTTGCCGTAAAAAATGATGAATGCATTTTATAAACATTTTGCGTTAATTGTTCTCTTTGCGCTGGTTTCAACGCAAGGTGCGGAAAATCCATTGGGCCCGGACGGGTCCGGTGCCTATGCGACCGGCCATTACCGGAATCTGTTTGTCGAGGCCGGTCATTCGCCGCGGGAAATTCGAGCGAAGATTGATTCAGCGTTCGAACAACTGTTTCATGGCAACCCGGACACGCAGGCGGTTTTTTATGCCGCCGGTGCGAATTCCAACGGCCCGCTGGCCTACATCACCGACATCAAGCACCATGACGTGCGCACGGAAGGTTTGTCCTATGGCATGATCATCGCCGTCGAGTTGGACCGGAAGGCGGAGTTCGATGCACTCTGGAATTGGTCGAAAACATATTTATATGTCACGGACACAAATCACCCGTCCTTTGGATTTTTCCGTTGGGAAGCGCGGACCAACGGCGTGCCGATGAGCCAATTCGTTGCCCCGGATGGCGAGGAGTATTATGTCACGGCGCTGTATTTTGCCGCGCACCGGTGGGAAAACGGGACGGGCATTTACAATTACAAAACCCAAGCTGATCAACTGCTTTCACGGATGAAGAATCGTGGATTGATTACCGGAACAATTCCGCGGCGAAATACCAACCTCGTAGTTACGGCCGGGCCGCTTTTCGATGCCGAGCACAAAATGGTTTTGTTTTCGCCGAGTTCGGAGCGGAACCGTTTCACCGACCCTTCATACCATTTGCCGGCATTTTATGAACTTTGGTCGCGCTGGGGGCCGTCGGAAGATTCCGCATTTTGGCGCGAAGCAGCGGGCGCGAGCCGCGATTTTTTTCCGCGCGTCACGCATCCGGTCACGGGTTTGAATCCAAACTACGCAAACTTTGACGGATCGTTGGTCACCGTGTTCGGCCGCGGCAACACGAACTTCAGCTATGATGCTTTCCGCACGGCGGGAAACTGGTCCGTGGACTGGTCGTGGTGGGGCAGGGATGTTCGCGAGCGGGAATTGAGCGACAAAGTGCAGACGTTTTTTGAATCGCAGGGAACGAACTACGGCTGCCAGTTCACGCTGGACGGAAAAATGTTGGAGGACCGCCACGCGCAGGGTCTGGTCGCGGTCAATGCCGTTGCCAGCCTCGCCGCCACGAATCCGCGTGCGCGAAAATTTGTGGAGGAACTTTGGAATCTACCCCCGCCGGATGGTCAGGAACGCTACTACGAAGGATTGCTCTACATGATGGCGTTGCTCCATTGCAGTGGAGAATTTCGAATTTGGTAATCGCAAAAAATTGGAAACTGACAGAAGATGACGGCAAACAGTTTCAAATTGATGAAGACCATAATTCTCGCAGTGGTAATTTCGTCGCTTATCGCGAATGCAGGTGAAACATCGTCACCGACCAATCGCACCATCAGCGCCGATTTGAAACAAATCAAGGGGCCGCGCTCGATGGTCTGGCAGGATTGCGTTGGCGCAGGGCGCGTGGCGGAAGGATTGCGCGACGGTTGGCGACGCCAGCTTGAGGAATGTCACCGCGAAATTGGTTTCAAATACATCCGGATGCACGGATTGTTGCAGGATGAACTGGGTGTTTATTCTGAAGACCGAAACGGCCAGCCGCATTACAACTGGCAATACATTGACGACGTTTACGATTTTCTTTTGAGCATCGGCATGAAGCCGTTTGTGGAGTTCGGTTTCATGCCCAACGCGCTCAAGTCCGGGAACGGGAAAATTTTCTGGTGGAACGCGAATGTCACGCCGCCGAACAATTACACCAATTGGGACGCCCTCATCACGGCGTTGGTGCAACACTGGACGGAACGCTACGGCGAAAGCGAAGTCGCATCGTGGCGCTTCGAGATTTGGAACGAGCCCAACCTCCGCATGTTTTGGCAGCCAAGAACAAATTCCATGGAAGCCTACTTTGAACTTTACGAGCACACCGCGCGCGCCGTGAAAAGCGTTAACACCAATTACGCGGTTGGTGGGCCGGCGGGTGCCGGACCCGTCTGGACGAAGGAGCTGATTGATTTTTGCCAGACAAATAATCTGCCGGTTGATTTCATCAGTTTTCACTCTTATGGACTTGGCGACGGGCCGAGCGGTTTGGATCAATACGGAAACAGAAAACTATTTCTGTCGCCGGACATCCATTCCGTGATCCACGTCGCGAACAGCCAGTTTCCAGTCATCCAGCAGTCACCCAAGCCAAATTTGCCCGTCCACATCACCGAATGGAGCGCGTCCTACTCGCCGCGCGACCCGGTTCATGATTCCTATTTTGAAGCCGCGTTCATTTTGGAACAGCTTCGGCACACTGAATCGGTCAGTTCAATGAGCTACTGGACGTTTACGGACGTTTTCGAGGAAAACGGTCCGGCGGCGCGTCCGTTTCACGGCGGCTTCGGGTTGATCAATTATCAGGACATCCGCAAGCCGGCGTTCTGGGCGTACAAATATCTGGCGATGCTCGGCGACACGGAATTGAAAGACGCCGACGAATCATCTTATGTCTGCACTGACAATCATGGTGACGTGCAGGTTCTATTGTGGGACCTGACGCATCCGACGAACGGCAAAATCAGCGATCAGGATTACTTTTTCCATCCGCATCCGGCTCGTGAAAAAGGGAATGCTTTTGTGAAGTTGAAAAATCTTTCGCCGGGAACCTGCCGGCTGGCGACGTACCGGATTGGTTCCGGCCAAAACGATCCGTATTCACGCTACCTCGAACTTGGCCAGCCTTCGGATTTGAACCGCACGGCCGTCGGCGAGCTAAAAAGCCTTTCTTCCGGAAAACCGATTTCCGAAACGACGGTGACCATTGGTGCCAATGGCGAATTCGAGACGGCGCTGCCGTTGCACGAAGACGATGTATATTTTCTCTCGCTGACTCCTGAATAAAATAACAAACTCAGTTAATAAAAAACAACAATGAAAGCCGCATTCCCAAACATCACAAGAATTCCTTTTGAAGGGCCCAAATCCAAAAACCCGCTGGCATTCAAACATTACAACCCAAGCGAAGTCGTTGACGGCAAAACAATGCGCGAGCATCTGCGTTTCGCTGTCGTTTACTGGCATACCTTCCGCGGCACCGGCAGCGATCCATTTGGCGCCGGCACGATGCAGCGTCCGTGGGACGACGGCAGCAATTCCGTCAGCAACGCGCAGAACCGCGCGCGGGTCGCGTTCGAGTTCATCTCCAAGCTGGGCGCGCCGTATTACTGCTGGCACGACCGCGACGTGGCGCCGGAGGGGAAAAATTTGGCCGAGACGAACAAAAATCTGGACGCGGTGGCGAAAGTGTTGAAGGAGGAGCAGAAGCGCACCGGCGTCAAATTGCTCTGGGGCACGGCGAACCTGTTTTCCAACCCGCGCTTCGTGCATGGCGCAAGCACGAGCTGCAACGCCGACGTATTTGCATTTGCCGCCGCGCAGGTGAAAAAGGCGATGGAACTCACCCACGAACTCGGCGGTGAAGGCTATACATTCTGGGGCGGCCGCGAAGGTTACATGACGCTGCTCAACACGGACATGAAACGCGAGCAGGAACATCTGGCGAGGTTCCTGCACCTGGCGGTGGATTACAAAAAGAGGATCGGTTTCAAGGGCCAGTTCTACATCGAACCGAAGCCAAAGGAACCGACCAAGCATCAATATGATTCCGACGCGGCGGCGTGCCTGAACTTTTTGCGCGAGTTCAACCTGTTGAACGATTTCAAACTGAACATCGAGACAAACCATGCGACGCTCGCCGGTCATACCATGCAGCACGATCTGGAGGTGGCGGGCGGCGCGGGCGCGCTCGGCTCGATTGACGCCAACACCGGTGACGAACTGCTGGGCTGGGACACGGATCAGTTTCCGACGAGCATTTATCTGACGACCTACACGATGCTGACGGTTTTGAAATATGGCGGGTTCAAGACCGGCGGAGTGAATTTCGACGCAAAGGTGCGCCGTGAAAGCTTTGAGCCAATTGATTTATTTTACGCTCACATCGGCGGCATGGATGCGTTTGCCCGCGGTCTGAAGCTGGCGGCGGCGATCCGCAAGGACGGCCGGCTCTCGGAGTTTGTGAAGAAGCGTTATGCCTCATGGGATTCGGGCATCGGGGCGAAGATCGAAGCGGGCAAGGCGAGTTTCAAGGAATTGGAAACCTACATGCTCAAACAGGGCGAGGTGACGCCGAATGTCAGTGGCCGCCAGGAATTCCTTGAAAATCTCATCAACGAATTTGTTTGAGTTGCAATCAAACCATAAAAATCAAACCGGTCCTTGTTTGCGTCTTGGGTTTGGTTTTGCTGGCTGGCGCCAAGGCTGCTGACAATACAGCATTGCCATTTGTCAGCCCGATGTTTGGCGACAACATGGTTTTGCAACGCGGCGAGGCCAACACGATCTGGGGTTGGTCAAAACCCGGCGACATGGTTCGCGTGGAAGTGGCCGGACACATTGCCAAGACAGTTGCCGACCCGGCCGGCCGGTGGCGCGCGAAAATCGAGCCACCGGCACCGGGCGGACCGTACACGTTGAAGATTGACGGCGCGCAGCACGTTGAGTTCCACGAGGTGTTGGTGGGCGATGTCTGGTTGTGCGGCGGGCAATCCAACATGGAACTTCCCCTGGAACGCACGCGAAATGGCGCTGTTGAAATCGCGGCGGCCAGTCATCCCGAAATCCGCCTGTTCAAAGTTCATTCCCACGTGGCGTATTCGCCGGCGGACGTGCCGGAGGGCGAATGGAAGATCTGTTCACCGCAGGCGATTGCCGAGGACGGCGGCTTTTCCGCCGTTGCGTATTTTTTTGCGCAAAGAGTTCAAACCGACATTCACGTGCCCATCGGTCTCGTTGAAGATTGTCTTGGCGGCACGCCCGCGGAAGCTTGGACCAGTGTTGAAACATTGCGCCCGATGAAAGACTTCGACGGGCAACTGGCCGAGCTGGAACGTCAGCGGTCCAAGGGTGGTCCGGAATACGGCAATTACATCATGCACTGGTATGACGATTACGACCTCGGCTTGAAAAATGACTGGTCGGCCGCGAACTTTGACGCTTCCAGTTGGAAGCCGGTGCTAATTCCGGGTGGCTTTGGTGAATTGGGTGTGCCGGACGTGCCCAGTGTTTGCTGGTTCCGCAAAGAAATAACCCTGCCCGACCCGCTCCCGCCGGGCAAGGCAACGGTTTTTCTCGGTGTCATCGAGCGGATGGATACGACCTACCTCAACGGCCAGTGGATTGGCGCAAGTGCATGGTCGGAAAACCCGCGCGTGTATCATGTGGCTGATGGAATTTTGAAACCGGGAACCAATGTCATCGCCGTCCGCGTCTTTAAAACGAAGCCCGACGGCGGTTTCATGTCCAAAGCCGATACGCTCCGGCTGGTGCTTGGCGATGGCTCGGTATTTCCGCTCGGGGGCGAATGGCATGGCGCATTGAGTGTTGATGCGCGTCCGCCGCATCCGTTGCCGCTGGGGTTTGAAAACTGGCCGGTGATGCCCTCGGTTTTATATCAGGGCATGATCCAGCCCGTTGCGCCGCTCGCGATTTCGGGCGCCATCTGGTATCAAGGCGAAGCAAACGCCGACCGGGCGCGGCAATATCAAGAGCTGCTGCCGGCGATGATTGGCGACTGGCGGAAACGGTTTGGCCAGGGCGATTTTCCATTTTACATCGTTAGCCTGCCGGCATTCATGCAGCACCAGGATGAACCGACAAAATCGGGTGGTTGGGCTGAATTGCGTGAAGCGCAGGCGATGGTTGCCCGCACGGTGAAAAATTCCGCACTGGCCGTGACGATTGATACCGGCGATCCGGACAACATCCATCCGGCGGACAAGAAAATTGTCGGCGAACGCCTCGCGCTATGCGCGCTGGCGCAGCATTACGACGAAAAAATCCCATATCAAGGTCCGACATTCAAATCCATGGAGCCTGTTCCCGGCGCTTTGATAATCCATTTTGATCACACCGACGGCGGATTGGTTGCCAAAGGCGGTCCACTTGGGGAATTTTCCGTAGCTGGAAAAGATCACCAATGGCATTGGGCTGACGCAAGAATCGAAGTTGACACGGTCCGCGTTTCATCTCCAAACGTTCCGGGACCGGTGGATGTGCGGTATGCATGGCAATCATTTCCCACGGCCACGCTCTACAACGGCGCGGGGCTTCCGGCGGTGCCGTTTCGGACTGACAATTAGCCGGGGCATGACCGGCCCGGCAGATTGCGGTGGTGCCAGAACTTTTCTGGAAGATTTTGAGCTTCAAAAAAGTTGCCCCGCCGTTTTGGTATGAACTAAACTGGTGACTGATGTCCCATGATTTGAACAGGCGTTTCTTTGCAGGCGTTTTAAAATTGGGCCTGCTGTTCACGGCCGGCTTGGCATTGAGTGGCGCAGCGCAGACTTCGCAGCCGTTGCTGGATCTGCCGGATGATCACTCACCCATCACCAATCTTCTGCAATTGACGCGCGTCGTGAATTCCGAAAGCCGGGTGTTTCGGGACGTACGGCTCGAAGTCGTGGTTTGCGCGGCCAGCGGGCCGAAGGTTGGCGTGCTGGTTGTCCGGGACGAAACGGGGGTTGAGCTGCTTGAGCTTGGCGATTTCGGGCGGGAGATTTTTCCGGGCGAAAAAATTCGGATCCAACATTGGTATTGTTGTTTGCGCAAACGTGACCTGGGCGTGGAGATTTCCACCGCACCGACCATTGACAACGATGGCATCCACCACTTCCCCAGCAGCTGGGATCGCGAAGTCGAGTTAAAGGCGGGACAAATGCCGCTGCGATTGGACTGGTTCAATTGTCTTCACGATTACAGCCTGGAAGTGAGCTGTGAAAGCTCCAATGGATTATGGCAAAAAATACCTGATTCGGCCCTTTGGCATTCCGCCTCGGATGAAGTCCCGGGCAACACCAATCTGCTGCCAGGATTGCACGCGGAATGTTACGAAGGCTATTGGGAGAGCCTGCCGGACTTTGATCTGCTGCGCCCGGTTAAAACTGGAGTGACAACAAATTTCGACCTGCAATTCAGAACGCGCGATGAAATGGTGGGGATGCGTTTTACGGGTTTTTTCAATGCGCCACACGATGGCAAATACACTTTTCGTGTGCGTTCCGACGATGGGAGCTTGTTATTTGTCAGAAATCCAGAGGTGCCGATAGAAAAAATAGGGCTTGCCACTTTGCCGACGGCCGAACCGGGTGTTATCGGAGAGGCCATGGACAGTTTGAACAAACGCGATTGGATGACGGTTGAAGGGAGCGTGGATTTTATTTCAAAAACTGGCCGGGGATGGGAATTTGAATTGCGTTCCGAGCGGAACTCAATCTGGGTGAAAGTGGCGGACGCGGCCGGAGCGGATCCCTCGATCTTGTTGAATTCAGATGTGCGAATTACCGGTGTGGGTCAAGGTGTCCTTGGCGTGGATAAGCGGATTGTTCTGGGACGGCTCATGTTGGCGAATACGAAACAGATCACCATTATCAAAAGTGTTTACGGCAAAGGGAATCTGCCATCGCCGTTGACCACCGTGCGGCAAGTGCAGAGTTTGCCCATCGAGGATGCCAGGCATGAATTGCCGGTGCGAATTCATGGGGTGGTTACCAGCGCAAACATCCAATACGACCACTGGATGTCCATTCAGGATGACACTCGTGGAATCTGGGTCAATCTGCATAATATATCAAATTCTGTACCGGCCTGTGGTGAAGTTTGGGAAGTCATTGGTCATTCCGGGGCAGGTGATTTTGCGCCGGTCGTGGTTGCTGACCAGATGACCTTTTTGGGGGTGGGACAAATGCCCGAACCGATGCGGCCCGCATGGAATGAATTTATCAATGGCAGCATGGATGTGCAATGGGCGGAATTCCAAGGACTGGCGACAGATGTCAACAGCAATAATGTTGGATTGATCCTGCCCGAAGGACATTTGACCGCACAAATGGAAGGTTACCGGGAATCCGATCTGAAACCGTTTCTGAGATCTGCTGTGCGTATCAGAGGAACGCTCTACGCCGTATGGGACGCTGGCACGCGCGAGGTGCGCGTGGGGAATGTTCTAATGCGCAATGCGATCATTGACGTGGACCAACCCGCGCCGAACAATCCATTCGACGCGCCGGTGAAAAAACCACACGAACTATTTTTGTTTGACCCGCAGGCAACGCCTTTCCAGCGCATCAAAGTGTTGGGTGAAGTCATTCACGCGGAACCCAACCGGATATTCTTAATGCAGGGCGGGGTCGGGATGCGAATTATTCCAACTGAAGCGGCAAATTTGCATGTCGGCGACAGAATCGAAGCGGTTGGTTATCCGGAAATCAGCGGGCCATCGCCGGTTCTGCATGAAGCGGTCGTTCGTAAAATTGGCGAATTTCCCCTGCCACCGGCTCGGGACATTGCCGATTCGGAGCTGACAGTGGAAGCTCTGGATTCAAGCCTGGTTCGCATCAAGGGAAAATTGGTCGGATCGCATTGGGAACAAAATACCATCGTCCTTGAGATGCAGTCGAAGACGCATTTGTTTCTTGCGCGGCTCGCATCCCATTCTCCAGATGTTTCCTTGAGGATCGGCAGCCAGCTGGCTTTGACGGGGGTTTATGCGGCACAGGCGCGTGACCGGCACTTCGACAACCAGGCAGAATCGTTTGAACTATTATTGAATTCACCGGCAGGCATAGTGGTTTTGGCAAAGCCGTCGTGGTGGACGCTTCAACGGTTGCTGACGGCCGTCGGCATTCTGTTTGTTGTCTTAATCCTGGCTGCGGTTTGGATCATTCAATTGCAGCGGCAGGTGATGAAGCGGACCCTGCAACTTCAACGGGAAATTCGTGAACGCGAACGCGTCGAGCGGCAGCGCGCCCTGGAAGCCGAGCGTGCCCGCATCGCCCGGGACCTGCACGATGATTTGGGATCGAGCCTGACTGAAATCAGTGTTCTTGCCAGCACCGGCCGCCATTCACCCGCGCTGGAGCACCCAAGCCATTCCGGCTTGTTTCGCGCGATTGCCGACAAGGCCTACGGACTGATTTCGGCGCTGGATGTCATCGTTTGGGCGGTTGATCCGGAAGATAATTCGCTTCAATCGCTCGCCGACTATCTCAACGGATTCGTCGGTGAATATCTTTCCAATTCAGGAATTTCGTGCCGGTTCAAGATTCCGGTTTCCGTCCCGGACGTCATACTGGAAGGCCGCGTGAGGCACGATCTGTATCTTACCGTCAAGGAAACATTGAACAATGTTGTTCGACATGCCGGCGCAACCGAAGTTGAATTCCGGATTGTCGTCACTGAAAACACATTGGAAATCACAGTGGTGGACAACGGAGCAGGTTTTGAAACCGCCGACGCAAGAGCCGGGCACGGTTTGGAAAATCTTTCAGCGAGATTGACCAAACTTGGCGGCAGTTACACCGTCAATTCAAGCGTGGGTGCCGGCACAACGGCTAAAATTTATCTCCCGCTGCCCGGCAAGTTTGAACAACGGTAAAATGCCGGGCATACGACGTTTGACGGATTTTTAGAAAAGCCCGAACCGCTAGAATGACCCTGTGCGCAACGATACGATCTAATGAGGAGAAAACAGTGACATGTCCGCCCAGTTCCTGCAAAATGTCGGCTACGACCTGATGACAAAAGTTGCCATTGTTGAAGATAATGCCACATTGCGCCAATACCTCGCGGAATTAATCAGCAGCACGCCTGCGCACCAATGCGTTTGCGCCTGTGCTTCCGCCGAAGAAGCCTTGAAGGAAATTCCGGCTCATAAGCCAGACGTGGTGCTGATGGACATTCATCTGCCTGGTGAATCGGGCATTGTGTGCACCGCGCGGCTGCGGGAAAAAATGCCGAACCTGCAAGTCATCATGCTGACGGTCTACAAAGACATCAAAATGATTTTCCAGGCGCTCAAGGTTGGCGCCTGTGGTTATGTATTGAAGCGCTCCGATGAAAAGGAAATTCTTGCCGCCATTGCCGAAGTGCGGGCTGGTGGTGCGCCAATGACCAGCGAAATAGCCCGCATGGTTGTGCGTTCCTTCACGGAACAACCGGCCGAAAAATCCGATACCGAAGGGCTTTCGGCGCGCGAATTGGAAATCCTGGCGTTGCTGGCTGAAGGACTTTCCAACAAGGAAATCGGCACGCAATTGCATATCAGCTCCGCCACGGTGCGAACTCATTTGATGCACGTTTACGAGAAACTGCATGTGCGCTGCCGCACGGAAGCCGCGGCAAAATATTTCCGTTCCAAACCGGCCGACACTTCCCGGCTGCGCACCCTCCGCAGCTAACCGGTGCGATGATGGATGGATACGCGGAATCTCCCGCCTCGAGTAACCTCTTGGCAAAGCTCAAGCCACCATGTAATCTCCCGGCAACACTCGATCCGCTATTTATGAAAATATCATTTAAGATCCACGTCGCATTCCTTTCATTGGCCGCTGCGGTCCTTATGGCCGGATGTGAATCCAATGAAAAAACCGCCAGCGCCAGCAATCCTCCGCCGGCAATAATGTCCCCGCCGCCGGCCGCGGTGAGCCAACCCGCAGTTCCGGTCACGAATGCTCCGCCCGTGGAGAAAACCGTGGTTCGCATCAAGGCCGGCGCTTCGTCACCCGTGACCGATTCCAGCGGCAATGTCTGGCTGGCGGACCAGGGATTCAGCGGTGGCGACTCGATTGAACGACCGGACGTGACGGTTACCAATACGACCCAGCCGGAAATTTACCGTTCCGAACATTACTCAATGGATTCCTTTTCCTGGCCGCTGGCAAACGGGAAATATCTTGTGAAGCTGCATTTCTGCGAAACCTATGAGGGGATTACCGGCCCCGGCCAGCGGGTGTTTTCTTTCAACGTGCAGGGACAGGAATTCAAGGATTTTGATGTCTGGGCAAAGGCCGGCGGCCCGTTCACAGCGCATGTGGAAACTGTTCCGGTGGAGATCACGGACAACAAATTGTTGATTACCTTCACCAGCAATATTGAAAACCCGCAGATCAACGGCATTGAAATCGTTCCCCAGCCCTGAAAAAATTCGTGAAAAGAAAATTGGGGAAGACACAACTGCCGGTTGACAAACGTTCTTGCCGCGGCAATTTCCGGATTTGGCCGCCCGAATAGCTTCTCAAAGTCTATGTCGGTAATTTGAAAAATCAAATGCCCTTATAATAATTGACTGTTTTCAGTTGGGTTCGTAATAATATGATTGACACTCCCAAACCCAAAAACTTAGAGTTTGCTGAAATTAAAACCGACCCGGAGATTCCCGAAGCGCTTCCTGTCGTTACGCGAAAGCGGCGCGGACTTGGCGGCCGCGATCGGCATGAACAAGCCAAATCATAAAATTATTCTTAAAACACACACTATTATGTCGAAAGAAAGAGATTCCCTTGTTGAAGCGAAATTGGCGAAAATGAGCCTGCTGGAAAAATGCGGCCAGCTTCTCACCTTTACCTGGCGCGGGGCCATTCAAACGCCATCTGGAATTGAACAGCTCACCAAACTGCACGCCGGCGGCATTTGCCTGGAGCCGTATGCGCTGGAGACGTGCAAGAACCTTTATTGGGGCCGTTCGCAGGTGGATCCCAACTTCAAAAAGCCGAAAGACTATTTTGACATCGCGCACACCTATTTCGACGATCATAACTACGGCGTGAGCGTGACGCCGGAAGAGCTTACCGTCGCCCTCAACAAGCTGCAGGAAATCGCCATGAACCGTCCGTCCGGCGTCCCGCTGCATGTGACCATTGACATGGAAGGCGATTTCAAGAATGACTACAGTGCCGGCCATATCCTGCAATTTCCGCCGCCAATGGGCATGACCGCGATCGGTGATCTGGACATTGCCTACAAGGTCGCGAACCTCTGCGCGAAGCAGTGCGCCGCCATGGGCGTGACGCAGTTCTATCATCCGGTCTGCGACGTCAATATCAATCCGCTGAACCCGGAAATCGGCGTGCGTTCCTTTGGCGATGATCCGAAGGTTTGCGCGAAGTTCGTCGAAGCTACGGTGCGCGGTTATCAAGATGCCGGCATTGTCGCCACCATCAAACACTTTGCCGGGCGCGGCGATTCGGCGACGGACGCGCACGACACGCTGGACGTGTGCCGGGGCGACCTGAAGCGGATGAAAGAGGTCGAGCTGTTCACCTTCCAGGCTGGCGTCAACATCGGCGCGAAGGCCCTCATGACGGCGCATACGATTTTCCCGGCGTTCGACAAGGAATATCCCGCGACGTTGTCCAAGAAAATCCTCACGGATCTGCTGCGGGGAGATATGGGATTCAAGGGCGTCATCGTTTCAGACGCGATCGGGATGGCTGCCATTCTGAAGAAGTGGCCGTTGCCGCTGGCGTGCGCGATGGCGATCAAGGCCGGCGTGGATACGATCCTGCTCAAGGCGGACGACGAATCCCGCGCGCAATGTCTCTTCGGCATCAAGAGCGCCGTCGAGCGCGGCGATCTTTCCGAGGAGCGTGTCAATGACGCGGTTCGCCGGCTTCTGTGCATGAAGTATGACCAGGGCCTGTTCACGAAGGCTGGCAAGATGGATCCGAAGAAAACCACGGCCGTCGTCAGAGACCAGAAGAACATTGATTTCTCGGTGGAAGTGGCGCAGAAGGCGTTGCTGGTGGTGCGCGACGACAAGAAGCTGCTGCCGTTGAGCAAGGACAAGAAGATTCACGTCATCGAGCAGCTCATTCCGTATCCGTTCCTCGGAAAGGATCTCTACAGCCATCCGCACATGTTCTGCGAGGAGATGACCAAGTATTCCACCAACCTCATTCTGGATGACACGGGTTTCTATGCCAGTGACGAGGACGTGGAAGAAGCGTTAAAGCTGGCCAAGGAGGCGGACATGGTTGTGATGACGAACTATTACGCCCGCATCGAAAAGAAAGGCAACAATCAGCGCCTGGTGAAGGCCTTGAAAGACGCCGGACACACGGTGGTGGTGGTGACCAACTTCCCCTATCGCAAGGGCACCACGACGGAGGCCGATGCCGTGATCTGCAACTTCTCCGGCTCGCCTGATTCAATCCGCGCTGCTGCCGATTTATTGTGGGGCGCGATCAAACCTTGCAAGACGACGAAGATGCCGATTGACCTGAGCGCTGAAAAAAACCTGCCCGATCAGGCACCCGCCCCGACGGCTCCCGTAAAACCGGCGGGCAAGAAAAAGGCTTTTGCCTACGGAGGCAAGTGTTAGGTTAAATCGCCTTTTCCGATAACAACCTTGCTCCATCCTTCCGGGCGCCAACGACGAATTCAAGATTCCGAGTTGGCGCTCGGATAGTCAATAACGGGTGCGGAGCAAAACAGATTCTGCAGAATTCAAACCCAAACGACCGATGAGCAAGAGTAAAAAACCGAAGTCCACCACGTTTGACGTGCGCGATATTTATACCATCGCGGGGCCGAAAATCGCCGCCATTTACGAACAGAACAAAATGGCGGTGCATTTTCAGGGCATGTCCAAGACCCTGCAGTTCCCGCAAACCGTGGCTCTGCAAGGAGCGCCGACATGTTCCATCGGCATTTCCCCCTACGGCCTCTACAATCGCCTGAACGATGCGGGCCGGCTCATCATGCTGAACCAAAAGGCGGTTCAGTTCGCCTCTGCGCCGTTCATCCGCAGCGGCGATAAATGCACCATGCTGACGCAGAAGCAGCCGCAGGCGGGTGAAACTGCCGATGATGTGCCGGCAATTCAGAATTACTATCATCCACCCGTTGGCGAAAAAAATGTTTCGCTCACCATCGCCACGCCGTCCATGGAGATGGCTTTCAAAATTGGAAGGATCAACGTCATTCGCCGGCTCATATCGCCGCTGCTCTCAGGCAACGAGCAGACGCTGATGCCGGTCGGGGTTGAAGAATACGAAGTTCAAAATAATTCCAACGAATCGCAGACGATCACATTGGTCGTCCCGCGCCCGTCGTTGGTCAATCTCCAGGAAAAAAAACTCAAACCGACTGACCAGGACAGCGTTTATATTTCCGCCGCCGCAGTGCGCGGACAGACACACCAGGATTTCGGGTCAAATGGCATTCGCGGCGTGGTCATGGGCAGCACCGAAACCTCCAACCGCATGGTGCTGGCCGTTGCTGAAACGCCTGGAGTGACGATTGACACGCAGCCGTATTTCTGTCTGAACCGGCTCAAGGCGGATTTGCTGCTCAACGACGACGGCAGCTTCTACGAAAAGCGGCAGCCCGCTCTCCGCAGCGATTACGGTTCCGCCATCAGCCTGACTTTCACCGTCAAGCCAAAGGCAATTCAGAAAGTTGCCATTGTCGTGGCGCTGGATTTTCCCGAGCAGGTCTATATTGATGGCACGAAGTTCGAGCGCAAGTATGTCAAAAACTTTTTGGATTCGGAGTCGCGCGCAGTGGATCTGGCCAAGCTCGCCCTGGAAAATTATTCGAAATGGTGGAACAAAACCGTCGCGATTCAAAAACGCATCTTCGATTCGATTCACTCCAGCGCTTCCTACAGAGGTGATCGCGCTGGCGCTCTGCGCCTGACGCGGCTGATCCTTAACGAACTCCATTTCCCGCTGTCCAACGCCATCGTTTGGGTTGAGGACGAAAAAGGCGAACGCGCGCGGTTCCTGGAATGTTTTGACTACGCCTATATTGATCCGTCCGATGTGGATTGGTATTCGATGGTGCTGTTGATGCTATTTCCGAAAGTGGAAAAAGATTTGTGCCAGGGTTTCATTGATTCGATTCTGGCCGAGGACCCGACTCCGCGTTTTTACCATCACCACGCCTCGTTTGTTGAAGCGAAAAAGCATTTCGAAGAACATCCGGAGGAATACGAAGGCGTGTCCATGACGCAAATCCGCGATGCCTTCAAGACCAAGGGCAGTGTCGCCCATGACCTCGGTGCCATGCCCAAGGGCCATCCGCTGCGCAACGTGAGCGATTACGCCTGGTATAACAACAATTACTGGGTGGACCTGTTCCCGAAGCTGATGATGCGGGTGCTGCGCAACGTGAAGTTCACCGGCGACCTGGAGTTCCTGAAGAAAAATTGGGAGACGCTCAAGTTCGGCCTGGAGTCTCTGCTCAAACTCGATTTCGATGATGACGGTCTGCCCGAAGGTTATCCCGACGAGGTGAAAAACACTTTCGACAACCTGGTTCTTTTCGGTGCCGATGCCTACGATGCCACGCAATTTCTCGGCGGCTGCCGGGCCATGATCAAGATGGCCCAAATGCTCAAAGACAAGGCGGGCGAGGCACACATAAAAAAAGTGTTCGACAAAGGTTGGGCCAGCCTTGAGCAACTGTGGCGGGAAGGGAAAAACAAGAAGGGTGAGAAGCTCGAATACTACATCACCTGTTACGATCCCAAGACCGGGAATAAAAACACCGATGTCTGGACCAATCAGCTCGATGCCTTGTGGTATCTCATTTCAATCGGTGAAGAGCCATCTATTCCCGAAGATCGTGCTAAAAAGATTCTCAAGACGATTTACCGGAACAACCGTTCCTACATGGGTTGGGCCATGTGCAAAACCGAAGACGGCAAACCGGTGGAATCGGACCAGGGAAAAGACGTCTATACGACTTCCAATTATGTCTTCGCCCAGTTGCTCGATTATTATGGCATGTCCAAAGAGAGCAAAGACGTTTACGCGCACATGGACCGGGTGGTTTTTGATTACGGCAATTCCATGGTGACGGCCGACAATCTTCGCGCCGAATTGGAAATGGAAACGGGAGAATCCAAACCAATGCCCCACTACATCGTTGCCGCCTATCCCCGGCCCGGGGCCATCTGGACGCATCTGGTTATGAACCATGTCAAAGCGGTTCAAGCCAAGACCAAATCCAAGGCCGTTGAATCGAAAGACCTCATTCCTTTCTTCGGCGAACTGCTGAAAGGCGCCCGAGATGGCAGTTAGTTTATAAAAAACTTAACCACGGATGGACACGGATAAAGACGGAATAAAAATTGCGTGATTACTTGCACAGGTGCTGCGTTCCAGTCGCGGCAGTTAAGTTCTCATTTTGTTATCCGTGTGAATCCGTGTCCATCCGTGGTTAAAAAACGAACATTTAAATTATGAGCAAAAAATATGACATCACGTTTGTCGGCCACATGTGCTATGACGAAATCATTCCGTTCGGCGGAAAACCACACATCGCTCCGGGCAGCGCCGTTCTCTGCGGCGCCATGGTCGTCCCTCGCGTTGGCAAAAAAGTCGCCGCTGTCGTGAAGATGGCCAAGAAAGACGAAAACATCCTCCAGCCGATGAAAGATGCCGGCGTGGACACCTTCCTCATCCCGAGCGAAGAAACAACCTATTCAAGGGTCTTCCACTATTCCGCCAACGTTGACGAACGCAAACTGACCCTCGTCAAATCCGCCGGCCTGATTTCCATCAACGACGTGCCAAAGCTGGACTCGACGTGCGTCCACCTGGCCGGGATTTCGGACACCGAATTTGACATGCCGCTGATGAAGGGCTTGAAAGCCAGGGGATATAGCCTGTCCACCGACATGCAGAGTTTCGTCCGGCATGTGACGCCCGTGACCAAAGAAATTGAATACAGCGACGTCGCGAATAAAAAAGAGATCGCCGCCATGATGGACAAGCTCAAGCTGGACATCGTGGAAGCCAAGATTCTCACCGGCACCGACGATTTGGAAAAGGCCGCCATCATTGTCGAATCGTGGGGTTGCCCTGAAATTTTGATCACACACTCCCAAGGTGTCCTCGCTCGGGTCAAAGGAGTGACGTATTACGAGAAGTTTTCCAACAGCAACGTCACCGGCCGGACGGGCCGCGGGGACACGACCTTTGCCGCATATTTATCCTGGCGGCTGGATCACGATGTCAGAACCTCCCTGAAATTTGCCGCCGCGCTGGTTTCGATCAAGATGGAAACCCCCGGACCGTTCAAGGGAACCTTGGAGGATGTTACCAGACGATTGAAGGAAAAGCATTCTTCGTAGGCATTCATCACTTTTCTTGAGCGAAACTTGAGCGCGGCTTTCGTAGCAGCCGCGACAGGTGGTTTCGTTATTTTGGTCTTGTCCTCACCCCCGGCTTTCCCTACAAAGGGCGGCCACAAACGGAGTGAGCCAGATTCTCCAGACACTTTTATAAAACATCGCTACAATGATGAGTCACAAATTACAACCCTTTGCAGGCAACATCAGCTTTAACGCCCAGCATTCGCCGATGGGTGCGTTCATGAGTTTCACCTGCGGCAACTTTGGCACGCGCGGGGGCGTTGGACTACAGATTGGCCAGCCGGGAAATCAGGATATTTACATTGGTGTCAAAGACGGTGACCGCAAGCACGACTCCGCGCCGCGATGCCTGCCGTTTTATCAAGGCGACGCGCGCGACGCGACCGCCGCGTTTCTGGTTGAAGCCGGCCCGGAACAGCAAACCGCCAAGGAAAAGGCACAGGCGTTCCGCGCTGAACAGATCAAGCGATTCTATGGCTGGGGCACCGATCAGTGGCAGACGGACGAACTGGGGTTCGGCATCCACACACCTTTCGGCGCCATTCCCGATCCACAAACCGCCACCCCGCGGCAAATGCGTGACGCGCTTCTGCCGGCGATCACGGCGCGACTCACGCTGGACAACCGCAATGGCAGCGCCACGAAGACGGCGTTCTTTGCGCTGCATTTTCACGACCCGGGCGCGCGGCCACTGGACATGGGGTCGAATCCCCGATACCGCCTCGCGTTCGCCCACCGGCGGGAATTTGGCGTGGCTGCGGAATTGCGCGAATCCGGCACCGGTGCCGTTTCCGCGGAGAAACCGTTTCTCTTCCAGCAGTGGACGGTGGATGGCGGCTTGCGCGACATCAATCCGGTTCACATGTTGGGCAACGCCGCCGGTATTGGGTTTGAAGTGCCGGCGGGAAAATCGTATGAGCTGGTCATCGCCATCGGCTCATATTTGGATCACATCGTCACGACCGGCTTGGAGGGAAAATATCTTTATGGGCATCATTTCGGCAGCCTCGGCGAGGTGTTGTCCGAGGCGCTGGATCGCGCGGATGATTTGCGCGCTGCAGCCGAGGTGCGCGACGGGGAGTTGCTCGCCTCCGGACTGTCCCTGGATCAACAGTTTCTCATTGCTCATTCCACCCGCAGTTATTACGGCAGCACGCAATTGCTCGACGTCGGCGGAGAGCCGTTCTTCATCGTCAACGAAGGTGAATACTGCATGATGAACACGCTGGATCTGAGCATTGACCATGTGTTTTGGGAATTGAAACGGAATCCGTGGGTGGTGAAGAACCTGCTGGACAACTTCGTCCGCCATTTCAGCTACTTCGATGAAGTGAAT
>Ga0265338_10002744_pt1 | contig 25829 bp, 21 predicted proteins | sample 42126metaG_FD_193579 | JGI IMG/M metagenome (GOLD analysis project Ga0265338, IMG submission 193579) | Rhizosphere microbial communities from Carex aquatilis grown in University of Washington, Seatle, WA, United States - 4-21-26 metaG | ecosystem: Host-associated > Plants > Roots > Rhizosphere...
GAAAAGGAAAAGTTGAGCTGCGAAGCCTGTCACGGCCCGGGCTCCAACCATCTCAAGGATCCGGCCAACCCGGCGAACCACGTCTCCCTGGTCGGCTTCACGAAGGGGTGGGGCACGCCGGTCTCTCAGCAGATCAGCATGTGCATGGCCTGCCACAAAGGGGGGCAGCGCATGTTCTGGGCAGGTTCGCCCCATGCCACCAATAATCTTGGCTGCAGCGACTGCCACAACCCGATGGCGAGATTCTCCGCCTCCGGACTGCTCAAGCGGCCGAGCATCAACGAGACCTGCCTGACCTGCCACCGGCAGCAGCGCGCCGAGTTCTCGAGACGTTCCCACATGCCGGTCCTCGAAGGGAAGATCAGTTGCGTGGATTGCCACAACCCGCACGGCTCCACGACCAGGTCCCTGCTCAAGGCCGATTCGGTCAACGAAACCTGTTACGAGTGTCACACCGAAAAGCGCGGCCCGTTCCTGTGGGAGCATGCTCCGGTGCGCGACAACTGCCTGAACTGCCACGAGCCGCATGGCTCGAACCATGACAAACTCCTGCAGGTGGCGCGCCCGTTCCTCTGCCAGCAATGCCACGGCAACGCGGCGTTTCACCAGTCGAATCTCTACAACGCGGGCCAGTTGCTGGGCGGCGGCGCCACCGTGAGTTCCCGCGTGCTCGGGCGGTCGTGCCAGAATTGCCACTCGCAGATCCACGGCAGCAACGATCCAGCGGGGGCCCGGTTCCAGCGCTGAGCCAGCCAATGATGCCATCGCTCGAGGCCATCATGAAGACCGATCGCCCGATCTCCCTGCATGCGGCCGGGGTGCTGGTCAGTTGCTTTTTGATCCAGTTTTGCAGCCCGGCCTTGCTCGCCGATTCAGCCGTCGGCACGGGGACGGTTCTGGGCGATTCACTCAGCGCTTCCACCCAGAACAGCCAGTCCCTCGACTCCGACTGGTTGAAGACGAAACACACGCCGACGGGCCAGATGTTCCGGTTTCCGTTCGCCTTGCCCCAGTGGGAGCAAATCGAAAAGGCGGCTTCCGGCTGGGAGTTTTCGGGTCAGGTGGAGGTCGGTGTCATCGGCGGCGATGCCGACAATCAGAATGCCCAGTACCGGATGTACGCGGATGTCGCCAACGGCGTGTACGTGAACAACTTCAGTCTCATGCTGAATAATCCCGCCAGCGGCCAGTATGTCGAGGCGACCGGGGGAGCGGTGGGCCGCCACGACCAGTATTACGGGCTGGAATTCGGGCACTACAACGCCTGGAAGGTGAAGCTGTTTTTCAACGAGACTCCCCACGTATTCACGGACCAGTACAAGACCCTGTGGAGCGGGATCGGGACCGGTAATCTGATGCTGCTGCCCGGACTCACCCCGGGCGGGTCCGGTTCGAACGCCACCGACAATGCGAACGTCGCCGCCCAAGCCCTGAACAACCCGACCACCGCGCTGGGCCTCGAACGCAAGAAGGGTGGAATCCGGATCGACCTGGATCTTTCCAGCACCTGGAAGGGATATGTCAGCTACACGCTCGAGAAACGAACGGGAGCGCGACCATTCGGCGCAGTCTGGGGATCGATCAACACCGGCGGCACCGCCCCGATCGAGATCCCCGAGCCGATCGACGACACCACGCAGGAGCTGCTGGCCGGCCTGACGCACACGGATGACCTCAATATGTTCAATCTGCGCCTGTCGGCGTCGCGCTATCGCAACCACATCGACACGCTCACGTTTCAGGAGCCGTATACCATCCCTCCGGGCGCCGGCGTCACCACCGTGCCGGCGACGGGCGCCTTCACGCAGGGAAGAATGGATCTCGCGCCGGACAACCAGGCCTACAACGCGCGCGCGGAATACACGCGATCCCTGCCCAATTTCTACCGGGGTTACGTCACGGCGGTCGTGTCGGTCGGCAAATGGCGGCAGGATGACAACCTCATCCCCTACACGACGATTCCGAATCTCACGCTCGCCAACGTCATGCTCCTGCCGGGCGGTGGCTGGAACACCACCGGCTCCCTCAGTCGCCCGACGGCCGATGCCGGCATGAATACCCGGCTCGCCGACGTGACGCTCTCGATCAACCCGACCATCGACCTCAACCTCAAGTTCAAGGCGCGGGCCTACGAGATCAAGAACGACACCGATCCGTTTCTCGTGGTGAATCCCAACGCCGTCTACATCGACGCCGACCGCGCGACGGCGGGCAACCAGACCCAGGGGCTGACGCTGGACGGCGCCACCGGCGTCTGGGGCCGGATCCTCAACGATGGCACGGGTCAGAACGTCCTCCTCGGCGCCAACGCCAATCCCGTGGGCAACATTCCGATCAAGAGTCAATATTACGGCAGCGAACAGTACCGGTTCGGCACCACGGCGGACTACCGTCTGAACAACGTCTCGTCCCTGAACGCCGACGTCGAACGAGAGATCACGGCGCGGGAGAACCGCGTTCGCGATCGCACGTGGGAGGACCGGGCCAAAGTCGGGTACGTCAACCGGGGCTTGGGCGATACGACCCTGCGGCTCTCGTATGAATTCGATCGGCGGCGCGGCAGTGACTACCATGTTTCCAGTTACGACGAGGCGTTCAGTTCCGTCTTGTTCCCCCTGCCGACGGCGCCGGGTGCGGACGTGACGACGTGGGCGGTCCGCAACAACAGCGGCATCGCGACGCTGGACCTTGCCGACCGCGATCAACAGGTGGCAAACCTCCGGGTCGATACCATGGTCAGAGAGAATCTCGACGCCGGGGTGTCCCTGCAGGCGAAGGAGGCCAAGTATCCGGACTCCGCGTATGGGCGCACGAATCAGAGCCAGCGCTCCCTGAACCTCGACGTGAACTACCAACCCTCGCCGCACCGGACATTCTATGGGTTCTATTCGTATCAGTTTGGCACCAATCGGCAGGAATCCATCAGTCAGTCGTTCGCGCCCGTCACGATCGGCCTGGTGACGCCCCTGGGGACGATCACGCCGGACAACGCCATCGGGATCGCCTCGGCGCCCGGGGGCCCGGTCTACCCCTTGGCCAACGCCTGGACCGTTAACAGCCGGGATCGCAGCCAGGTGTTCGGCGTCGGGCTGAAGCAGGACATCGGCAAAGCCAGCCTCAATATCGACTATACCTACTCCGCGGGCCGCACCCGCATCGGCTACGACTATACCGTGGGAGGCGCCCTCAATGCGGCCAACGCCGTCTTCGCGGGAAGCGGGATGCCCGACCTCACCTTCGCGATCCACTACCTCGATGCGAGCCTGCGGTTTCCACTATCGGAGCGCCTCGCGCTGCGATTTCTCTATCGCTTTCAGCGGGAGGCGATTCGTGACTGGCATTACCAAAATCTGGCCATCACCCCGGTCGTCGGAAACGCCAACGCCCTGCCGACCGCCGTCCTGTTGGATGGCGGCCCCCAGGACTACCGGGTCCAGTGGTTCGGCGTCATGATTCAGATTAGGCTCTAGAGTCACTGCGTAGCGTCGGGACGTTCCCCACCAGCGTTTCCCCTCCGGAATTCGAGTACCATGAAATCAAGACTTTCCGCCTTGCTTCTCCTCGTGATGGCCGCGTTTGGCGGGTCGCTCGTGATGCGAGCCGCCGATGCCGCGGCCGCTCCGCGCGTCGTCAAGATCCGGGCCGGCGTCGCCAACGCGATGAAGTTCGACGTCACCAGCATCTCGGCTGCACCCGGTGAGTCGATCACGGTTGTCCTGACCCATGCCGGCACCCTGCCCAAAAACGTCATGGGCCACAACTGGGTCTTGCTGAACGCGGGCAACGACCCGGTGGCCTTCGCCGCCGCCGCGGCCAAGGAGCCGGAGAACGGCTATATCCCGACCGAACTAAAGGGAAAGATCCTGGCCTTCATCGCGCTGCTCGGCCCTGGCGAAACCGGGGAAATTACGTTCATGGCGCCCCGGGAGCCCGGGGACTATCCTTTCCTTTGCACCTTTCCAGGCCACTGCATCGTAGGAATGCGAGGCATCCTGGTGGTGAAGCAATAGCGCGCTCCTCGCGACGGGCGCGTACGTGGTTGTGCGCCGGTGACCCAAGTCGCTCTCGGCTAGGAGGATGGGAAAGTAACAGGTCCGTTACCAAGCACTACCTGCAATCGCCCAGGGGTCGCGCACAACCTATGATCGGGATCCAGCACCACAGCGACCTAAAGTTCCGACCGAAACTCTAATCTAGTCCTCCCCGAAACCCAGTGCGTATCATGAATACCCCAGGAAGCGTCTGGTCCAACCTGCCTCTGTCGACGGGCATCGCCGCCCTCGTGTGTTATGCCGGGGTATTCAATGATGTCATCGGTATCGAGGAGTTGGCGTCAAAGCTCGGAGTGTCCGGACAAGATGAATTCCATGCGGCCCTCAATGAACTGCACCGTCAGGCGAAACTAGTTCTAAGAGATGGCTTTGCCGGATTGCCGGGCCTGGAGGACAGGATAGCCATCAAGGCCTCCCAGATCGCCAAGGCGCATCAGCTCATTGATTCTCGCCTAGACGTTCTCCAAAGACTTGGAAGGAATCCCTTGATAAGATTCGTCGGCATATCGGGCTCCCTGGCGGCGGGCAACCCGACCAGAGACCGGAACAATCGCCTGGATATTGACATATTCGTGATTACTCGCCGCCAATGCCTCTACCTCTACAAGATACTGAGTGGCCTGCGAAACCTTTTCGCTCCGAGCAGAGAGGAGCCGGAATTGTGCATCAATTACGTCATGGATGCATCAAATCTGATGATTCCCAACAGGAACTTCTATACAGCCACTGAAATTCGGAATCTCATCCCGGTATCCGGATTGGACGCCTACGGAAGATTCCTTCAGGTCAATAACTGGGTCGCCTATTACTATCCGGGGGCCTTGGGGGGCCGCGCGCCGGTTGCTGCGACCCGCTCGGGCAATCTGGTCAACCAGTGTCTCTATCTTGTCTATACGATGCTGCAGTGCGTCAAGTGGCAAAGCCTGGATCCCTTCCGGAGGTTCTCCATCAAGACCAATCCACACATCGGCTTCAGTGCGGAACTCGTGGGCGCGCCCTATGGAGGATACCAGGCGTTGGCGCAAAAGAAATTCAGCCGCCTGGTGGAGACCTGGTTCCCGGGAGTATTTGATCCGGAGCTGATTGAGAAGCTGTTTCCGGACGAGCTGAGCGCTGAGATTAGGAGGGGAGACATAGATCTGCCTACCATAATTGTGGATGCCGGCTTGGGGACCGATTACAGCAAATATGGATAGCAGCAGATATTACCAAAAGGTGGCGGACTATTATGACCGGGAGGCCTGCCACTACGAGGAGCGCTACTGGGGCAATGTCACCGCGCAACGGATAAGACAGTCGTTCCGGGAAGAAGTCAAAACCCACTCCTTCAACACTGTGCTCGAGATCGGGTGCGGCACGGGTCTCGATGTATCCCATTTCGCTTCCATCTACCCGGAAAGAAGCGTCTACGGAATCGACGTGGCTCCGGCGATGGTGGCAAGTGCCGCCAGGAAGATTCAGGAATTCGGGCTGGAAAATGCGAGCGTAATGGTCGGCACACCGGAAGAACTGCAGGCACTCTTCCCCGACGTGCAATTTGACCATATCTATGTGTTTTTTGGCGCCCTGAACACGGTGCTCGATCTTCGGCGCGTGGCCGGGGTGCTGAAGCAGCGAATGAAACGGAACGGGACCATGGTTCTCACCTTCGTGAACAAATGGTATCTGGTAGACATGCTTATCGACCTATTGAAGTTGAGATTCAAAAAAGTTTTCAGAAGAGTCGGGAAAATATGGGGCGGTTACTCCGATCTTCACTACCTTGAGAGCAGGTGTTTTTCGCCGCGGGAGATAAAGAAGGCCTTTGGGGATGATTTCCAGATTACTGGCCGGAGCGGTTACTCGATATTATATCCTGCCTGGTACAGGGTCTATTTGGTTTTTCGGTTGGGCCGGAGGATCAGTGAGATGCTCTGGAGGGTTGACCGGATTCTCAACCATACGCCCGCCTGGTGCCTCGGCGAGTATGCGCTCTACTCATTCAGGGTCAAAGAGTGATCCTGGTCGGTCGATCCGGGAGCGTTGACAGCGGAGACCGACAGGAGAGTTCAGACTGAACTTTCCGGAGGGGGTAGAAGATCGGAGGGAACGGAAAGAATCCAAATGAGCGGATATGGTTTTGGCGGCTGGATGCCTCGCTGCGCATCGAGGGCGATACTTGTGGCCGCGATCGGGTCCAGTTGTGAGTTGATTGTGCAGAAACCTGAGGAAGACTAGGTGGCCAACCGCGGCGATAGCCGCCGGCGCGTTCCACGAAGAGAAAATTGGAGGATTCGCGCCGAATCGCCTGAAGTTGGCCCGACCAACATCTATTCCCGTGTCACTCCGTTTTCCTTCGCCAGGGTTGCCGGAACCGCCAAGAACCAGGCTCACCCGGGATTCGTTGCGCGACACCGGCGAAGTCCTCCGGTACCTTAAGCCTTATCGAGGACGATTTGTGATGGGGATGGCGAGCCTGTTCATCGGCAGCGGCGCCCGTCTTTGTTTCCCGTTGTTGGCGGGTGGATTGATCGACGCCGCTTTGCACGCCAACGGAGCGATCTTGCCGATCATCGGCGCGCTGTCGCTCAACCGCGCGACCGCAATCCTCGCGGGAACGATCGCGGTGCAAGCGCTGGCGAATGCGAGTGCGGCCCTGTCCTTTGGTCGCGTTGGACAGCTGGCGCTCTCGGACCTGCGCCGCGACGCCTACGGTCGCCTCATCGGGCTGCCGATGGCGTTCTTCGCGCGGCGCCGGGTCGGCGAGTTGGCAAGCCGGATTTCGGGCGACATTGCGCAGCTGGAATCTGGTCTCATTTTCGCCGTGCCGCAGCTTTGTGGACAGACCGTCACGTTGACCGGTGGCCTGATCCTGATCGCCCTCACCTCGGGCAAGTTGACGCTGGCAATGCTTTGCACGGTGCCACTGCTCGTCGCGGCCGCGGTGACGTTCGGCCGCAGACTTCGCCGCCTCGCACGTGACGCGCAGGATCGTCTGGCCGACACCGGAACGATTGTGGAAGAAACGCTGCAGGCCATCGCGAGCGTGAAGGCCTTCGCCAACGAGGCCTTCGAACTCGGTCGCTACCAGCGGGCAAATGAAGGCGCCCTGAACACTTCGCTGACGGCGGTGCGTTGGCGGGGGGCGTTCTTCGCCGTCTTCACCGTTTCGCTTTTTGGCGGGATGGTGATCGTGCTGTGGTTCGGCGCCGGCCTCCTGCGAACGGGTCAGATCACCGCCGGTGAACTCACCCGCTTTGTTCTGTATAGCACGTTCGTCGCGGGTGCGATGGGCCAGGCCGCCGAGCTGTATAGTCAGGTGCAAAAGACCGTGGGCGCGAGTCAGCGCGTTCGCGAGCTCCTGCGGGAGCCACCCGAAATCTCGCTGCCCAACGGTCAAGCGCTGCCATCCGCGAACAACCCACCGGCCCGGCTGCGCGGTGAAGTCGAGCTGCAGGACGTCACCTTTCGCTATCCATCAAGGCCGGAGGTGGCCGTGCTCACGGCGATCTCGCTCAAGGCGCGACCGGGTGAAGTCACTGCGCTGGTCGGCCCCAGCGGCGCCGGGAAATCAACCCTCACGGCGCTGTTGTTTCGGTTTTATGAGCCTGAACAGGGGCGTCTGCTCATCGACGGTCGCAACGCCCGTGAATTCGATCTCAGTGCTCTCCGGGGGCAGATGGCGCTCGTGCCGCAGGACGTCGTGCTTTTTGGCGGATCGATCGCTGAAAACATTCGCTACGGCAGACCCGGCGCCGCGATGGAGGAGATTCAGGAAGCAGCCCGTAAGGCGAATGTCACCGAATTCATCGACCGCTTTCCAGAAGGCTATGCTACCGTCGTGGGTGATCGCGGCGTCCAACTGTCCGGCGGGCAACGTCAGCGGGTCGCGATCGCGCGGGCCATCTTGAAAGATCCGGCCATTCTCGTCCTCGACGAGGCCACCAGTTCGCTCGACAGCGACAGCGAACGACTCGTGCAAGACGCGCTCGAACATCTGATGGCCGGGCGGACCACGTTTGTCATCGCCCATCGCCTCGCGACCGTTCGTCGCGCGGATCAGATCGTGGTGCTCGATCGGGGCCGAATCGTGGAGTGCGGTACGCATGATGAGCTTTCGAAAAACCCTGAAGGCCTCTATCGCCGGTTGAGCACCCTGCAATTTCAGAACGCGGTGATCGAATGAGGCCGTTCCCCGTAGGGCGGAGCGGGTGCGGCGGCGTGGAAAGGCGACCCACCGGCTTGTCCCGAAAGCACGGGATCACCTCGGGAACGACTTCCCGGCACTGCAGGAACCGGTGCTCGGCCGCCGCAAGAAAAGGTCCTCTCGTGCTTCCTCCCCACCGGATCGCCTGGTCAAAGGCCGCGGGAAGTGAGGCGCGGGGTGGGCGTTGGCGGGGATGAGATTATGGGGCAGGCAAACCGATTCCCGCGCTGGTATTCTCGGCTTCGGGTTCGGGTATTACCCCATACCGGTCGCCCGGCCAATCGACGATCATTTGGAACTATCCTCCCATGAAAGCACCACGTTCCCTATTCCTCCTCGTCGCCATCGTCAGCCCGGCCGCGCTTCTCCTCTCCGGAGGCTGCTCCAAGAAAAGCAGCGAGCCGTCGGTCGTCCAGGACGCCACGGCCGCCGTGAAGAACGCCGCGGCCGACGTCAAGGACGCGGTCGTCGACTCCTGGGCGGCCATCAAGGATTTCACCTACGAGAAACGCACCGACTTTTCCGCCGCCGTCGACCGGATGGCGAAGAAATTGGACGCCCAATCGGCCGAGCTGAGAGCCAAGACCGCCGGGGCGTCAGACGCCGCGGCGAAGGACCGGGAGAGCGCGCTGAAGGAGTTCGACGAGGCGCGCGCCGATCTCAAATCCAAGCTCGCCGATCTGGGCAACGCCACGGCCGACACGTGGGCCGATGCGAAGGCGAAGGTCGCCGAGGCCTGGCAAAAGGTGCAGGCCGCCTACGACAAGGCCTCCAAGGCCGGTTCCTGAGCCGCTCGCTCATTGGCTGCCTGCGCGCCGGCGCTTCCAATCGAAGGGCCGGCGCGTTCCGGATGTCATTCAAGCACCGACAGGATCCTGGGTTCCGACTAGGGGACTGCTGGCATCCGGGGTGGCTCTTCCGCCGAAGCCTGCGCTCGGGCTGCAGACCAGTATCGCGTGGCGGCTGCCTCCTTCCCCTCACGGCACCTGCCCATGAATGATGCCCCCTTCCAGCAACACGGCGGGCCGCACCCAACGCATCGCCCGCGCTGGAAGCGGTTGCATCACAGCCCGTTCTTTTGGATCGCCGCATTCTTCATTCTGCTGGCGATGACGATCTACGTCGTGACGGGCAATCTATCCGTTCGGCCGGGAGGAGCACGGAAAGATCCGGTGCCCGCTCTCGCTCCGTGACACCGGGAGTGCGGAACGGCTGCGTCTAGCCGCTCGGGGCGCCTGTCCGCGCGTGCGCCTCAGGTGCAGCGCGTCATGATCGATTCAAGGGGGACGCGAAGGAGTGACGGGCCGCCGCACGTCATCTTTCTTGGTCTGCCCAGCCGCTCTGCATTTTCCGCCGGCCGCCCAGGGAACCTCGGTGCCGACGGATCGCCCGGTCGCGGTTCGTCACTTTTCAGCGTTTGCCTCCGGCCGGCTTGTCGCGTTACTTGGCGATAACAATCACCCCGCGGCTTGTGCGGTCTGCTCCGCGAGGGCGCCAGCGCCGAATCCCGACCTCCATCATGAAAAGTCGCCTTCTAAGCACTTCGCGCCTCCCGGTGGCAGGCAAAGTCAAATCGTTGGAATTGAAAATCGCCACCGCCGAGGAAACTGCGGCCAAGTCGCATCGGCACGTTCGCACGGCGAAGGCGGCCTTCAAACGTGCGCGCAAGGCCTTGAAGCAGGCGAAAAAGGCCGCGAAAGCGGCCCGCCGAAGCCTCAAGGCCCTGCAGAGAGAGCTTGACCAGACAAAACGAGAGGCCGGGAAATCCCTGACGGTCGCCCGGAAGAAGACTCGAGTCCGAAAGGTCGGGGCGGCGAAACCGGCACCGCGCCGCGTCGCCGCGAGGTCGACGAAACCGGCACCCCAGCCTCGATCCAAGAAACCGCGTAGCCGGGCACGCCGGCCGGGGCCGGTCGAGGCGCTCACGGGATCCGGCGTGGTCGACGTTCCCGCCCCGGCGGCGGCGGCGACTTCCGTCCTCGGTTCCGGGGATTTGCGCGACCCGTTGCCGTCCGAACGGGCGGATCAACCGCTGCCATCTCAGGAACCGCCGGCTGGCGCGGGTAGCGCCTCGGCGCGGGTTGACGATGATGGCAACGGAGACGATCGACGAGAGTAACACGGCTCGGATTGACGGGGATGCGCGCCTTCAAATCTGAAGTCGCGCCGAAATAGAATCGCTCGGGCACCGCGAGGCTCCGCCGAATGCAGACGTCGTGCATGATCGTCCGCCTTCGCCAGGCCTTCGGCGAGGCAGTCTTCGCCGCTGCGAATGCGCAGGCGGGTCAGGTTGCCTAGCCGTCTTGTCCGCCATAGGTTTGGCGACGCCCGTAGCCCGGACTGCGAAGGCCGCACCTGCCAGCCGTAGGCTTGGCGAAGGCTGGGCCCGTCAGCCGTAGGGTTTGGGGGTACTCTGCTACGGATGATGCCCGCCTTCACTGAAGCTTCGGCGAGGCACCTCGCCGTAGCTTTTGCACCGCAAAAGCGTAGGCGGGTGAGCTTGCCTAGCCGTAGCTCGTAGAGCGAAGGCTGGTGCCCAGGGGGGACTCGAACCCCAATTCGTCCGACAACAGAAAAGCTTCGTGGAGCGTGCTTTAAGTTCTTTAGCAGTTAGTTAGAACAACAAAGAAGATGCAGCGAGTCATTAGAAAAACAAGGCAGAAACAGTTTGCTGGCAAATCCGTGGCAAATCGTCGCGCAGATCTTTGACAGAATAGACGGACTGAAATTGAAATGTTGATTTGGATTTCCGAGCCGCTTTGCCCCCGGCGACAATTGAAAACCGGCATTGGCCGAGGGCCGTCGCCGGAGAACCGGCAGTTCTTCAATGAGGTGCACGGAAGAATGCGCCGCACCGGGAGGATATCGCCACCTGGTTTGACTGGGTGGAGCTGGATGATTTTGTGACGTTTGGTGGGCGTGCCTGACCTGCACCGCAACGCCGGTCCGGAGACTCAGACGCGTTCGCCACCGGAAGTATGGATCATAAGATGACATGGGACGGACAGGGAAGGCGCGAGGCGCCAGTCTGTCCGCATATGACGACTAATCATGCTTCGCAGGCGGGACCCGGCGCTCAAGTTCGGCGATCACCTGGGCACCCAGCAAGATGATCACGGCGATCGCTTCCATACTGATCAGGGCCACCACGGACGTGGCAAAAGAACCGTAGATTAGATTCACCGAAGACACGACCGAGTAATACCAGACCAACACCCGGCGGGTGACCTCCCATAGAACCGTCGCGATCGTTCCTCCCATCACAGCGTGCCGGAACGTGATCCGCACCAAGGGCATGACGAGGTAGAAAGAAGTCAACAACAACGCCTCGCCGAATATCCCGATTAGATACAGCGCAAAGAAGGAGGGGCCCTCCAGGCTGAGGCCCCATCCAAAGATGACCAAGTGCCGGCCGCTACGGGTTTCGATCGCACCCGCAATAAACGACACCAGTACGATACCCAGGCCGATCATAAAGATATAGACGTAGGGTATGATGGCGGACAGGAGAAAGTGACGGCGTGGATTTCTGAAACGATGGGAGAAAATCACTGACATGGCGCTTTCGAGCACGCTAAAGGCGATGGAACTGAAAAAGAGCATCGCCAGAAATACAAGAATCCCGACTGACCGGTCGTGCTCAATGAACACCCCCGCTTGTTCCGTCAAGGTCGCGGCATAGCCCGGGACCATCATTTCGATGTAGGTCGACAAGGTCTGGAACAACACGCCCTTCTCGACATAATGTGACAGCACAATTAGGCCGAGGATCGACAGGGGCACGATCGACAGCAGCGTGTAATAGGCGATCGCACCGGCGAGCAAGAAGCCCTGATTGCGCCTAAAATCACGCCAAACACTGTTCAGGAAACTAGCGAACCGGCTGGCGAGCCGATCTACATGTCGATGCTTCTTCATTGCTGGAACAAGCGGTCCAAAAATTGAGATCAATCGTCTTCCCCTGACAGGACATTGGTTCTTCAGGGAGGAAGAGCGCGAGGAAAATAGACGCGCTCAGGTAGGCCAGGATTTCGAACGCGCTTTTGGTGGCCGACAGCACGGTCGTTTGCGACGAGCGTTGCAGTGCCTCGTCGCCGCGTCCGCAGACGGCTAGACTGAGAAGATCACCGTTCGCGGCTGTCAATGACAAGACTCATACTCGGTCATGCGGTTCGCCGGGAATTGTTAGGCGGCGCGCAGGCGGCGATGGCCGAGTGCGACGTAGACCTTCTGCTGTCCGGCGACTTGCACATTACCCATACCGCAGTGACGGCCAGCCGCTATAAGCTCACTGGTCACTCTGCGCTCATCGTGCAAGCGGGCACGGCCATCTCGACGCGTGGGCGCTGCGAGGCAAATTCCTTTGACTGCCTGCGGATTGGGCACGGCAGAATCGGCGTGGAGCAGATCCTCTTGAACCTGGGACCGCAGTATCTGACTTTGGGCGATGCCTCGCACTTTCAACGCACCGCCGCTGGCTGGGAGTCGAGGGACCCTGCATCTCGCGTGAGACGCGCCGAATCTTCGACCGGCAGAACGCTTTCATGACCCGCCTCCGCTCCTGCCTCAGCTTCGGCCCCGCCATCGCATTTCTGCGGCGGCGCCTCTCGCCAGAGGGCTACCTCGGCCTGTACCTGACCATCGGCGTGGCGGTTTTGATCGGCGCCTGCTGGGTGTTTGGCGAGATTACCGAAGATGTGATTACCGGGGATCCGTTAACCCTGGTGGATCGGAGGGTGGCCGCCATTTTCAATGCGAACGCGACCCCATTGCGGAACAAGATCATGTTTGCGATTTCCTTTTTTGGCTCTGGGACCTTTCTCGGCACGGCCGGGGGCGCGGGGGGGGTGTATCTCATCTGGCGACGGTCCTGGTACCGACTGCTGGCTTTGCTGCTCGTGGTGCCCGGTGGCGCAATAATCGATGTCGTCATCAAGCACCTGATCCAGCGGCAACGGCCCGTGTTCGAGAACCCGATTGCGACCCTCAACAGCTACAGTTTTCCCAGCGGTCACACGATGGGGGCCACCTTGTTTTACGGACTGATGGCAGCGTTCGCCATGCGGGAACTTCAGGGATGGAAGCCGAAAGGGGGCGCCTTTCTGGTCGCGGTTGTCATCGTTCTCTCGGTGGGATTCAGCCGCATCTTTCTAGGCCTGCACTATCTGAGCGATGTCCTAGGGGCGATGGCGGCCGGGGTCGCGTGGCTCGCCCTGTGCCTGGCCGCGGTGGAGACCTTCCGCCGCGGCCGCGAAAAACGTTCGCGCCAATTTCCGCTCTGAATGGTCGGAGCCGCGGGCAAAAGCTTCAGGCAGGCTCTCATCCAGCTCCATTTTCCACTGGCACATCCGTCACGCTCAACAATGCATCCCTCCAAGTATTCTTCGGCGCAAGAATGGAAACGGGATCAAACCAGCTCTTGAGAGTCTCTCCACAAGCCATACATCCAGCATCTTTGCCAATTGGTGATTTGCCAGCTCGGCTGGCAAATCTAGAGGCACGTCCCCGCAAATCATTGCTTATTAATGCCTATAGCAGCATCCGATGGGGGTTCACGCCTGCGATATTAACCATTGAATATCAATAGTTTTGGTGCCCAGGGGGGGACTCAGAACACCTCGTCTCCCAGAGGAGAAATTATGGCTTGTCACCACTTGTTCGTTGAAGTTTGTATGAGGCCCAGAGGGGATTTGTATGAGATTTCCGAAACTGATCAAGGCGGGCTCTGCCGTGGTGAAGTTGTACAAGACGCGGCACGCGAGCACGGCATCGGGCTTCATCTACCAGGTTGGCTGGACGGTCGGCGGGATGCGAAGGCTTCAGCAGTTTACCGACCTGAACGCGGCCCTGGAGGAGGGGAGGCTGAGAGCGAGCCAGTTGGCTTCTGGGCAAATCGATGCCGCCACAATCGGGAAACCGGATCGCGACGAACTGCGGGCGGCGCGGGAGATCGTCAGCGGCAAAGGAGAGCTTCTGCCGGCGCTGCGCGAATGGGTGGCAGCGTACAAGCTGACTGGTGGACAGATTACCGCGGCAGCAGAAGCCTGGGCGGCGCGCAATCACGGGAAGCTTGACCGGATCACCGTCGCCGATGCCGTGCGGCAATTCACGGAGGCGAAACGGCGGGCTGGGGTGGATGTGCGCGCGTCCTATAACAAGATCCTGCCGACATTGACTGAAGCATTTGGGGAACGATCGCTACACAGCCTTTCCGCCCGCGAACTTACCGCTTGGCTTGAGCGACGGCACCCTAATCCGGTAACGCGGAACACCGCCCGTAAACGCATCGTCACGCTGTGGCATTGGGCGCGAAAACAAGGCTATCTGCCCCGCGACGCGATGACGGAGGCCGACCAGGTCGAAAGGGCTCGCGAGCCGCAACTGGAAATCGGAATCCTCTCTGTCGCCGACTACACCCGGGTCCTTTCCCTCATGCGGGCCGAGCATCCAACCTATCTCGCTGTGGCTGTTCTAGCGGGCTTCTGTGGCCTGCGGCGTTCTGAGTTGCACGCGCAGAGATGGGCGGACGTCCACCTTGACCGCGGGCTGCTGCGCGTCTCATCGGCCAAGCGCAACACCCCGGCCAGGCGCCTGGTGCCGCTATGCCCCGCTGCCGTTGAGTGGCTGATGCTGTGCGACCGCACCGAGGAACTCGTTTCACCGCCGTGGGGGTTGGATTATGTCCGTCGGTTCTGCCGCGAAGCCGAGCCGCTCATTCCATGCCCGGAAAACGGCTTCCGCCATTCGCACATTTCGCACAGGGTTGCTCTGACAGGTGACGTTAGCGCGACCGCTCTGGAAAGTGGCAACAGCGCCCAGATTATCTTCCGACATTATAGGCAACTGGTGAGCGAAGCAGAGGGGAAGGCGTGGTTTTCGATCCAGCCGGCCGAGTCGGCAGAGGTTGTCAGCATCGCCAACACACCCTGATCACGATTGGCTTGAGGCTCGGGTTCGCTCCGTTCCACATACGCAGACAACATTCGGCGGGCATTTGTCGTGTTCCTCACCAGCCACGATCGACCGATGAACGAGTTGCTGACCCCCAACCGGAAGGACCTCAAACGCGTGTGTTCCGAGCATTTCAGCGGAATGAAGCGCGAGTCGGTGCCGTTGGAGGTATCCACTCGCACGAACCCTCGGCACAACGCCCTTTGGACGCGTCCCGCATCATTCCTTTGCGATGCGGGTTTTCGCAAATGCGCGGTTGATCCTTACGGGCGCGTTTTCCCCTGTGCAATGTATCGGCGAGACTTGGGGAACGTCACAGAGCGACCGCTTAAGGAGCTGATCTCCGAATGGCGTTCCGCAGTTGATCGCGAAATGCCACGCGTACGCGATCTATCCGAGTGTCTTCAGTGCGCTCGCAGGTCCGGATGTTTCCCTTGCCCCGGCATCTCACTAACGGAAGAAGGGAATCCTCGCAGGAAGTCCTCGTGGGTCTGTATGCCCAGGAACAACGAGTTTCTGTGCCAAAGCTGATCGATCTCGTTTCCCCTCTGACTTCGCTCAAACGGTCCTGACGAGAATCTCCTGCTTTGAAACCTCGATTGACGAAAAGCGGCAGCCAGTTCAGCATCACGTCTCCGCATAATCCACGCGAACCGTTCTTGTTCATCGAAAGACCGGGACGGACGTCAATGTCTGCGGTAAACGCACAGCCGCTGGGTGCCTTTGCATGCCTCTATACGAACAGAGTTGGGCAGTAGTCATAGGCATCAACGAGTATCGCCAAACGGGGCGCCTTGGCTGCGCTGTTTCTGACGCCGATTCAGTAGCAAATGCATTGCCTGCCCTCGGCTTCGACCAAAACCGGATCATGCCGCTCTTTGACGAGAACGCTTCAAGAGAGAGAATTCAGGACGTCATTAGTGTAGACCTCGCCAAACGGACCGGCCCGTCTGACCGCGTTCTTGTATACTTTGCTGGTCATGGCGAAGATCTCCAGACGCCGTCTGGGCAACGACTCGGCTACATGATTCCAGTTGATGGGAATCCCGAGCGGCTCGCATCGACGTGTATCTCTATGACGGAGGTCGCGGCTTGGAGCCAGTTGCTTGCCGCAAAACACGTGTTATTTGTGTTTGATGCGTGCTATAGTGGCTTGGCGGGATCCCGAGGGCGCGCGCGCGCAAGATTCGATGAGCAATACCTCGAGGAAGTCGGTCGTCGCCGCGTGCGTCAGATCATTACAGCCGGACAAGCGGACGAAAAGGCTTGGGAAGAGGCCGGACACGGAATCTTCACTAGATCTTTTCTTGAGGCCGTTTCCGGCCGCGCAGATCTGCACGCCCGCGGTTTCGTTACTGCCTTTGACATTGCCCACTATGTCGAGGCAAGAGTGTTCGCCGCAAGCGGCGGCAGACAGAGACCGCAATTTCGATACCTAGACGGTGACGGCGAGTTCGTTTTCCAGCTCCCTTCCAGACCCCTATCTGCTGGGACGGCTTGCGGCTCGACTACGGGACCTGCCGCGAGCTCCCATGCTATTGACGCTCAGGTAGCGATCCGCAGCCGTGTCACAGAGGATCTCAGTGAATGCGGTCTAGCGCTTTTGCGTGCCTGCGATCTTTTTGGAACCGCGCTCCGCGACTGCATTCGCCGCATGGCACCCTCAAGGATTAAAGACTGGCGATTCGCGGCGAGGTCCAGCTGGCCCGAAGGGATGTGGCTGCTCGGCCAGTGTTATCGATTTGGGCTGAGCTGCAGACGCGAGAATCCGAAAGCGGCTAGCCTGTTTAAGGCGGCCGCAGACAGAGGCTTTCCGGAAGCGCTATATAGTTCTGCGATTTGTCACCTGGGCGGAATCGGAGTCGAAAAGGACAGCAAAATCGCAGTCAGACTATTTCGTGAAGCGGCGCTGCGGGGATTTCCTCCAGCCGAATTTGTGTACGCGATGTGTTTGGAAATTGGGAGTGGTCTCACGGCTGATCTAGGTGAAGCGTTCAAATGGACGTTGATTTCAGCCGAACACGGCAGCTTGGACGGCATCAAACGTCTAACGTACTGTTACAGCAAAGGCATTGGAACCGACAAAGATCTGGCAGCATCTTTGAAGTGGAGGATCAAACTGGCTCACGAGGGAGATTCCGAGGCATGCAATGGAATAGGCTGGTGCTACGAAAACGGATTGGGCGTCGCTACAGATTTGGCCGAGGCAGCCCGCTGGTATCAACGAGGAACCGACCGAGGCTGCGCGATCGCCCGCTACAATCTCGGCCGATGCTACGCAGAAGCAATAGGGGTGGACAAGAGTTGGACCGAAGCGGTGAGACTCTTCCGTCAGGCGGCAGATGGGAAACTTGCTATAGCTCAATACAATCTTGGCAAATGTTACCTACGCGGAAACGGCGTCGTGGTTGATCGGTCAGAAGCAATTGTGTGGATCGAAAAAGCGGCAATGCAGGGTTATGCCGATGCCCAATATGAATTGGCTGAATGCTGCGAGAATGTGCCGACCGCGACCCACAATGTATCGGATGCTGTCAGGTGGTATGAACAGGCGGCCGCTCAGGGGCACGCAGGCGCGCAGCTGAGATTGAGTATCCTCTTTGCTGAAGGGAAAGCCATTAGAAAAGACTGTCGCAAGGCAGTGATCTGGGCCAAACGTCTAGTCAAATCCGGCGACCAGATGGGAAATGTGATGTTGGGGAATCTGCAGTATAAAAGGAGCAAAGAAAGAAGAAGCAGGGAAAAGGCTTTCGGATACTACCTTGAGGCAGCGCAAGGAGGTAACCGAAGTGGTCAATATATGGTTGGCCAGCTGTATGAACAGGGTGATGGAATCGAGCAAGATTTCGGGCAAGCGGCGAAGTGGTACCTGATGGCCGCTGAGAGCAATAACACGTGGGCGCAACTGAGTTTGGCGCGGTTATACAGCAGGGGTATTGGTGTGGAGCGGAACCTTTCGCAGGCCGCTAGATGGTACCGGCAGGCGGCGGAGCATGGCGAGGCTACCGCGCAGTACTATTTGGGTCTTCAGCATCTGAGAGGCGATGGCGTGGAAAAGAACACGGAAGAAGGAGGGAAATGGCTGCAAAAGGCTGCGGACCAAGGCAACGCCGAGGCACTACGCGAGTTGGGGAAAGCGTACTGCGAAGGAGATTGGCTCAAAGGTGACAAAGAACGGGGCATTAGGCTGACACGCGAAGCGGCAGTAAAAGGCAGCATGTTCGCGTGTCTTGACCTAGGATATGCGTATCGAGGTGGCTTCCATGTGGAGAAGGATCTTAAAGAAGCGGCCAGGTGGTTCAATTCAGCGGCGAGCAAAGGTAGTGTTCGTGGTAAGTACGAGATGGGCATGTGCTATCTCAATGGAGAGGGGACAAAGAAAGACGAAAGCAAGGCGGTGTTGTTGCTTCAAGAAGCTGCGCGATGCGAGCTTCCGGACGCTCAACATGAATTAGGGCTGTGCTATGAAAAGGGCTACGGACTCGTACCAAACGCCAAAGCTGCAGCTCGGTGGTATTTGAAAGCAGCGGAACAGGGCAACGGGGGTGGTATGTTGAGCCTCGGCCTCTGCTATTCCAAAGGAGTCGGTGTAACAAAAGACCAGGGGAAGGCTGTCGAGTGGTTCAGGCGGGGAGCCGACGCTGGCGAAGTGTGGTCGATGTTCATGTTGTCCGCCTGCTACCGAGATGGGAATGGAGTGAAGAAGAACCAGGCTCAGGCGGACAGATTTGCTGCGCAATTTCAGGAGAAAGTGAAAGGAATCCTGCCGATAGTGGGGGAAGCAACAGACGCACCTAAGTCGTAGCCCTTGTCTCCATCGGTCCAATGCAACAGGTCGTAGTAACTGCAGCGGACGTCGGCAGGTAGGAGCCCAACCGTCGCGACAGGCAGATCTTTCGTCCGGTCTCGAGCTTTTGATCCGTTGGTGGCTCAAGGTCGGCGAGTTCCGCCAGCTCCTCATTGGTCGATCCGGCGGCGGATATTGATTGTGAAGATCTTGTGCGTGGAATCGCAACAACAGGCCTTCGCCTGTGAATTGACGCCTGCATCGGAAGGCGAACGCGCCCCCGGCCGGAAGGCCCCGCGGATGACCTTGGGCGGCGCGTCCCTGCCGCCGGCGTGTTTTCAGGCGCAATAGCCGGCACAATACGTACCATCGTGTGCCAATGGCGATGGCCTGTATCGGAATTAATGCGGAAACTCACGCCATCGCCGCTGCATGATCTACTTAAGACGATCTCTGATCTCGAACAAATGTTGCAGGCCGCACCGCACCAAATCTGAGCGGAGATCCGCAACCTGTCCGTTTTGAATTCGAGGACGAAGTTAGGACTCGCGCGCGTGCGCGAGTAGGCTCTTCTTCTGGGAGGACGTGATCACTGAGCTGAGCAAGAACAAGGAGGAGTTCAAATTCCACTATCCTGACTTTCATTTGGTTGGCACGTTGCCGCCGACCTCCGGTGCAAGACGGCCGGCCATCCTTGATTTCGCCTATTACGGACCGCACGTGGACTCATGCATGGACTTGCTCTTTGGGGAGGTTGGCCAGAGGTCCAATGCGAACCCCTACGACATGCACCGCTTGTTGCTATCCGTCGAGATGGCCTGCACAGTTCTTTTCGACCACAAGCGAAGCGAGCGGTTGATCTCAGACGGTAGGACCATTTGGGATTTCATCGAAGCCTACGCTATCAGGGGTGAACCGAAAGCCAATGGTTGGTCGGAAATCATGGGAACAGTTAAACGTCTGGGAAACGCTATTACCGCCTGTGAAAATCTGTTTGTAGGCCCTGAACTGGCCATTTTTAAGCTCGGGTGGCTACTTGGCTCTTGGGACATAAAGACCGCAGACGGCTATCTGCTCACAACGTCCGACGCGAAACGCCTGCGTGAATTCTTCGCATGTCTCGGGCGCAATGCTAACAACACCGCGGAGCTTGAGACACAGTTAGCCAAGTATTCATCGGCGCCTGAGAGTGAATTTGGCATCAGTGTTCCATTCGACATCTATAACATTGTCCGCAGGCAAGTGAGTCGCGCGGAAATCTTCCACTAACTCGGCTTGATAGTGAGCCCGCGCGGCGCTTGAGCGCCTTCACGGTTGCATCATCAGCTACGAAAAGATCATATCGCCGAACTTATGGATGCGCAGGCGAACAGCATTTGGGGTATCTTCAAGGGAAAGCTCGCGGTGCCGCAACCTCTATCTTCGAGGGAATTCATATGAAGCTCGGTTTGGGAGTTTGCGCCCGTAATGAAGAGGCGGGGATTCTAGCTTGTCTAACATCCGTAGTCCGAGCTGCTGAATTTACAAATAAGTTAGACTGGGAGCTTTTCATCTGTCTCAACGGATGCACCGACCAGACCTTGTCGTTGGTGTCGGCATGGTTGACGGCCAATCAGCAATATGCGGTGCGTGTTGAGACACTTTCAATAGCGAATCTCGTAGCCGCTCAAAGAGTCGTTGTGAAGCGCCTCATGGAGAGCGGCGCGAGCCTGATTATGTTTTTTGACGCCGACATACTTGTCGAAGAGAGATGCATCACTGAATTGCTGAGAACAGCGTCATCGCCACAAATCAGAGCGGCATATGCCAGGTCATTGCCCTTCAAGCGGAATAAACAAACCCTAGTGGAAAAGGCGTTGAACCTTTATGACACTAGTGCAACGATCTTCACGGAACGCCGTCACCTCCATGGGCGAGCCTTCGTGGTTAAAGAGTGGCTGATACCTGAAACCGAGCCTCCGCTATTGGCGGATGACATATACCTTTCATGCGACCTTCTCCACAGGCACGGCCCGGAGGGCATCGCGGCATCACCTGATGCGGTGGTGTATTTCCACCAAGTTTCTACAGTAGCTGACTTTTATCGTGCCTACAAAAGGAGAAGTATCGAAATGGCGAAATGCCTCCGTCTATTCCCGCATTTTCGCACATTGCCCCCCGAGCAACTCAACCGACGCATCCTGTGGTCCAAACTCTCGAACGAGTCGCTAGACCGCGCGCTCCTCTGGCTCTTCCTTCTGAGCTTGAGAGGGTATTGTAAGGTCCGGTTCGCCATCGAAACATTCCTCTTCCGAAAGAACGCGGCGTGGGAAATCACACGCACGAGCAAGCAATCGCTCTAGGCGGATGAGCTGGGTAGCAACTCAGAAGAGGATCAAAGCGGAAGGCTGGATAGTTCCTCCGCCCACCGAGAGATTTCCGTTTCGCCGTGTTTGATATGAATGGTCCTCATCCCAAGCCCTAACGCAGGACTAATGTCTGACGACATGCTGTCACCAATCATCAACATTTGCGAATATGGGACGGCAAAATGGTCTCGAATCGCTTGCCAGCACATTTTATCGGGCTTTGCGCAGCCCATCTTGTAAGACATGTATATATAGTCAAAGTTTGCAAGCAGCGGATCTATGCGGGTGTTCTCGCATCCATATTTATCGCAATTCGTGAGTAAACCTAATGGGTACCCTCTTGCTCTTACGGATTTCAGTAGCCTCTCAGCTCCCCCATAGATGTAAACCTCGTCGGCCATGCTCTTCCAATAGGTGACGGCATTAACGATCTTTGTTTCTTCGGAAACGCCAATTTCTTTGAGAAACGCTGCCAATGTCTCTTCGATCGGCATATCCCTTAAGAATACATCCGAGTGGCGAAGACGGCAGAGAAAAGCTTCTTCGTCACATGCGCACGCTCCGCACATATACTCTCGCCACATGTCCGACGGACGCCTTTTTGCGTCGGCTAGCGTTTGCCAGAGATCGAAAATGACGACGCGAGACGGCGTAAGTTCGTCGATAAAGGTCTTCACGATTGGCGACCCGACGCTGCGACACGGCTGACGCGTTCAACACCTATAATGGCATTTAACCCACGCAGACTGTCGACAGGGCTATCGGCGATGTGCAAAATATCTCTACCGAACATTTCCAGATCTATCTCAGCTTCAGCCGACAATGCCCCCTGAAGCCACTGGTCCAGCTCGCTTGGCGAGAGACGGGTGTATCGCGTGTAGTATTTGCCTCTAATGCCCTTTCCACTACCTGTCCTCCCTTTGGTTTCATGCATCCGATGGTGAAGACCGGGCTCACCTAGAAAGGCGAAGTGCTCCGTTTCTTCTGTGGTGAAATATTTAAAAATAAACGGTCTAGCGCGAAGATTTGGGAAATTCGGATAGACTGCCTCAATCTGACGGAGACTTAGCGTCAGCCTGAGTGAAGCCACGGGCTCCCCTGCGCACTCCACCAACTCGCGCAAAACAACGTCTCTCAACCCAGACTTGAGCGTGTCAGGCTTAAGCATCACATGGGCGAGTTCAGAGTTGGAAGTCATGGGGGTAAAAGGGCAACGGCTCTATTTTCAGCACCAAACCGTGGGAGTGTCAAAACCCGTGCGCGAGCGGATCAAACCATATTTGTCCGCCCATAGTCGCAGTGCCCGCTCCTCGAGCGATAGGTCTATGCTCAGGGCGAGTCTCTTGATTGTTTCGACCGGCAGATTCCAGGGCTTCAGGTAACTAGCAAAATGGACTACGGAAACTTGCCTTCCGGTCGATTCGAGGCCGTAGCCGAACATTCGATTGTATCTATCTAGGTGATAGTGGAGCATGTTGTACTTATGGTCGAGGTGCAATCTCGTGCATTGGCTCCAATCCGGGTAATAGGCGTTAATAAAATCTTGGTCGCTGCCCGCCCTCGGATTATCCGCTGTCCCTCCACTGGATAGCTTCCCAATGCGCCCAATGCGCGCCACCATATCGGAAAAGACGGCGGCATTGGGGATGACCACCAAAAGTCCGCTATTAACGTCAGTCCAGTTTGCGCACTCCGGGAGCATGCTTCCCGAATCTACGCCCGACATGTGATCGCATTCGAACAAGGCATCAATGTTTTGGAGCACTAAAATGTCCGCGTCTAAGAACACGAGCTTTTCATACTTTGTTAGGCCAAAAGCGTGCAATTTCGAATACGTACGATGCCACCGATGGTGTATAGATACGTCAGTGGGGTTTTCGAGATTAGTGACTTCCATCCAAGGAATACCATGTAATGACAGCGCTGCTCTCGTTTCTGGGTTTACGCCGGGCGTCACTAACACTTCTAGCTCATATCGACTTTGGGTCGCCCTAACGCTGTATGCCAGACCCAATATGCCTGGGAGATAACTGTCCGTCGTCAGAAGTGAGATGTATGCTCTTCTCATTGGGTTAAGCCGGCTCCGAGGCAAAAGCTAGCATTTCCCATGCAAGGATTGCAGATGCGCTACGCCTGATTGGAAATCCTCCTTGGTTCTTCTCCCCGGAGCATTATAATATGGCCATATAATTTCTGATTCCTGGTGGACGTATTTGTAACGCCAATCGTTAACGCGCAGGTATAAGTCGCGATCTCTTAGGTTTATGCGATTGCTCACGCGCCATTGCGCTGTGTCGCCGTCCCACCTGCTGTTCAACCCCCACAGGCCAGTCTTGGAAAGAGGGAAGTAGATTTCATCCGCGTTCGAAAGGTAGGCCGCCCACCAACTGTATGTGCTTTCCGACATCGCAATTCTATTGAACCTGTTGATGAACGCCATCGTCTGTTCGGCACTATCGTTTCTTACCAGTATGGGGTCATACGATCGAAACGCCTCTGTGAGAGGATGAAAAGGCTCGTCCGAAGTGATGAAAACGCGCCCAAGACGGAGAGACCTTAGTATAATGTCGAAGTAATCAAAGCCCAAGAATCTCGTGTAAGTACATTTGCGCCAGCGGTAGTCTGCACCTTGTTTGTTAAGAAAGTCACCGATCCTTAGAGAAATCACAAGGTCATGAGAGGAGATGTTTGGGACTCTCATTTGTTTAAGATGGGAAGACCGTCGGACGAAAAACGAGTATTCGCTAAGTGGCCGATGTTTAAGCGAAAAGATATCAAGTAGGTCGTCTCTCAGATGATGAAAGTTGTAAATGTTTTCTAGGTAAGAGCCGTCATGATTTACTATAGTGCGCCCTGGTGGCGGGGTAACGCTTGCGAAGTCGATATAGTGTCTGGCTTTTAGCCTGTAGGTGGGATTGTGTCGCCTAGGTGTGTCGTGCTTAGAAGCCGCTGGCCGCGTTGCCGGGAAAATGTCGATCGGCGGTATTTCCAGTGGGCAGTCGAGATGCCGTGATAACGCGTAAAGGCTGGCATACTGTGTCATCTGGTTGCCAAGCCCACTCCCGGGAGTATATCGCGCCACAATCATATGACAGGCTAAGGTAAGCACTAGTGAATTATTTCAATCACCCCGATGCCGCAGTGTTGATAGGTCTCGAAGACAATCTTGTGCGCCTTGCGGACAACTTCCCACGTTTGCTTAGGCCCATGCAACGTTGGTGGGAGCAGGTTGCCTGATATGTCGTGGAACCAGATCCATGTGCCGGGCTTCGTAAAGTGTGCGACTAGTTTCCAATCCAGCTCAACGCCGTTCGGCGTGTGGTCGCCGTCTATGCCAATCAGGTCGAAGTTCTTCCCGAGCGCTTTCAGGAACTGTTCGGCCTTGAGTGTATGGCTGCTGCCAATAAATTCCGACACGGCTACTCCTTTTGCTTTTAGGGCGGGCTTGTTTACCTGGTTCCAAACGTGAAACTTCGCGTGGTTGCCGTCGTCAATTATGGTTAGATCAGGTATACTGGCCTGTTCGCAAAGAAAACGTTCGCTGCCGCCAGCCGCGCTTCCGATCTGAAGATAGGTGGCAACTTTGCGACTGTTGATGATGCGAATGAAGTCAGCGAACTCAGCGGGATTTTGTTGAATGCAGTATCCGCCTTCAAAGTTTCCCCCGAAGGTCGGAAGGTGGTCACTGCCTGCCTCTTCGATTTGTCTAATTAGATTCATTGGGTTCCACGCAAGTATCATTAGTGTATATGGATTCTTGAAGCACTTCGTGCTTTTAGAAACATCCATTCCATTATAGATGGCCTGCATTCGGCGAGAAGCATGCGGCGCGTCTCTAAGTCAAAGTCGGCGATTTCCGGATAGGTGTAGGTTTTCGCTTTTTGAATGTCATCGGTGCTTAATAGTACCCTGACTTCGTGCGTCTCGCGAAACAGCGCTGTAAGCGTCGTTGAGATATTAATGTCGATGAAGTCGTGTGTTTCGAGGAGAATATCCCATTGTGAGAATGCGTGGCCGCGGTCTTGGGTGAAGATTCGGATTTCTTCACCTTCACAATCGCAAATAATTAGTCCGCGGCGGCGAATATGTATATCCAGAAGGTCCTTTGCTTCGAAACGCCCCCGCACGGATATTCGTTCTCCCACTCTATTGGCGACCGAACAAGCGGCGCAAAGCTGCTGCGCTTTGGGGGCCACGTCGTAAGCGTATACTCTAGCATCGGGAATCGCGCGTGCTAGTCCAACCGCATAGTAGCCCTCTGCGCATCCAATGTCCACGATCTCCGTGTAGTCGCTGTTACAGATTTCTCGAATCCAAGATTGAAGCTCCGCTTCGTATGATCCTAGTAGTTTTGGGTAAAGCGCGCTGCCAGCGGAGCGAAGTTCAGGATACTTGAGCCCGGCGAAAGGCCCATGGAGGACCTTGCCTTCGGCGAAGATTGCCTGAGCCTCCGCGGGTAAGGATTTTGGTTTCATCTTGGTCTGGTGAAGTATTTCGAAGCCTTT
>Ga0265338_10002745_pt1 | contig 25824 bp, 21 predicted proteins | sample 42126metaG_FD_193579 | JGI IMG/M metagenome (GOLD analysis project Ga0265338, IMG submission 193579) | Rhizosphere microbial communities from Carex aquatilis grown in University of Washington, Seatle, WA, United States - 4-21-26 metaG | ecosystem: Host-associated > Plants > Roots > Rhizosphere...
AGCAGGAAATCAGACTCATCAAGCATTGAAATTGGGCTAATAGCTCGAACTCTGAATTAAATCTCCAGAAGCTTTGGCGCCTACCCCATTAATCATCACCCAATTACAAAATCATTTAAATGCACACCCCTCGGTTCAAACCATAAGTCGAATGGTGCCCAGGGTGGGGATCGAACCCACACGACTTTCGTCGGCAGATTTTGAGTCTGCTGCGTCTGCCAATTCCGCCACCCGGGCAACGGGTTCCCAATCGGATTGAAAGGAGTCACGGGAGGCAAGTCCTCAGTGGAGAATGCGGCCGCCGTTGACATGCCCTGGGGCTCCCATCTCCACTTTGCAGATGCCCGACTTCCGAGTCCACTGCCTGTCCTCCGTCGCCGATCCCAGCGAGATCACTCTTTCCCAGGAGGAGTCGCACCACCTAGTCGCAGTGAACCGGGCCGGCCCCGGGGCGACGGTCGTCGCCTTCGACGGCCGCGGGGCCGAATGGATCTGCGAGCTCGTGGATGCGGACAAGCGGGCCGCCCGCCTGAAGGTCCGCTTCGCGCAGAAGGCGAGGCCGATCCCGTGGAGGATCACGCTCGGTCAGGCGCTGCCGCTCGGGGGAGCGATGGATTCCATCGTCCGCAAGGCCACGGAGATCGGGGTGTCCGTCATCGTCCCTCTCGAGAGCGAGCGAACGCAGGTCCACCTGGATTCCGAGCGCTCCGACAGGAAGATCGGGAAATGGCAGACGGCGGCGCTTGAGGCCGCAAAGCAGTGCGGAAATCCCTGGCTGCCAGAGATCGCGCCAGTGACCGCGGCCTCCGCGTTCATCGAGGCTGCCAAGGGCTACGACCTGAAGCTGATCGCGAGCCTGCAGCCCGGCGCCAAGTCGCTCAAGTCGGTGCTCGCCCAGTTCCGCGCCTCGCAGGGGCGAGCGCCCGTCAACGTCCTGTGGCTCATTGGCCCAGAGGGGGACTTCACGCAGGCGGAGATGGGCTTGTCGCGGACGCATGGGTTCGAGCCCATCACCCTCGGCCCCCTGGTCCTGCGGTGCGAGACGGCCGCCGTGTACGCGCTCTCCGTCCTCAGCTACGAGCTTTCAGCCTGACTACCAGACCAGAAGGCCGCCGGCAAAGGTTAGCCCGGCTCCCACGCTGCAGAAGATGATGCGGTCCCCCTCGGTGAATATCCCCTCCTCGGCCGCCCAGCCGAGCGCCATGGAGACGCTGGCACCGCTCGTGTTGCCGTACTTGGCGATCGTCATCACGAATTTCTCGTACGGGATGCCGACCCGCTTGCTGACAGCCTTAAGGATGCGCGCGTTGGCCTGGTGCGGGACGACCCAGGCGATGTCCTCGGGCTTTAGCCGCTCCCGGGCGAGCGTCTCCTCGATCTGCTCGGCAAAGCCTATGACCGCGTGCTTGAAGACCGCGACACCGTCCATCTGGATGTAAAAGTGGTGGAGGTCGCCCTTGGCGTCCGGCCACGGGATCCGGGCACCGCCGCCCTTGCGCTGGATCGCGGTGAACTGGCCGGCGTCGCCCGACAGGCCCATGCGGTGGAGGCGGTGGCCGCCCGGGGACCGGGTGAGGATCGCCGCACCGGCGCCGTCCCCGAAGAGGAAGGCCGTCTCGTGGTCGAGGGGGTTCGTGATCCGCGAGAGGAGTTCGGCCGTCACCACGACCACGTTTCGGGCGGAACCCCCGAGGATGAGCGAGCGGCCCACCTCAAGCGCGTAGAGCCATCCCGAGCAGGCGGCGTTCAGGTCGAAGGCGGTGACCCTGGGGACTCCAAGCTGGGCTGCGAGCGCGCTCGCTGCCGACGGCACCGGCTGGTCCGGGATGATCGTCGCCATGATGATCGTGTCGATCGCAGTCACCGGCAGGGACGCCTGGATGAGCGCGTGCTCCACGGCGACGGCGGCGAGCGAGGTCGCACTCTCGTCATCGTCCGCGTACCTGCGCTCCTTGATCCCCGTCAGCCTGACGATCTCATCCTCCGTGCGGTTGGGGAAGGCCTTCAGGATCTCGCTGTTCGCCCGGACGTTCTTCGGAACGGCGAACCCGACACCTGCTATGCACACGGTCTCGGCGGCGGGAGTCTGCGGCGAAGTCATTTACGGCGCTTCTCTATGTAGTGGGTGACGTCGTCGCCCGAAACGCGGCCGCCCGGCCCGGTCGCCTCGATGTCGGTCATCTTGGCCGGGTCCAGGCCTGCCTCCTGCGCAAGCTTGGTCGCCCTCGGAGTCCATATCGCGGCGCCCTTCGGCTGCGCGGTCTGTGCCGCCGCGGACGCCCCGGGGCCGGACTTGCTCTTCAGGTGCTGCAGGCTCGCGTCGGAAGTTTCGATCTGCAGGAAGACCGTCCCCGAGGGCCTGACCTCGCCCGGCTGGATGTGGATTGCCCGTATCGTCCCCTCGCAGGGGGACTCGAACTCGAAGATCGACTTGTCGCTTTCAAGTTCGGCGATCTTCTGGCCCTTGGACACGGTGGCCCCGGATTTGGTCTTCAGGCTGACGACGGTAAGCTCGTTCACCGTCGCGCCCATCGAAGGCATGGGAACGTCGATCAGAAATGTTTCCATCAGGGTTTTATTGCCCCGATCGTGGCGGCGCCGGGGAATTGGGTCAACCCCGCAGCCGGATGGCACATGACTGGCATCAGGCCGCCGCGCCCGAGCGCACGGCCTTCCATACCGCGATGCACCCAGCGAGCAGCCCCTCGAGCTCGGACAGCGGAATCATGTTGGGTCCGTCGCTGAGCGCCTGCTCCGGCGAGGGATGGGTCTCGATGAAGAGGCCGTCGGCGCCGGCGGCGAGCGCCGCCTTCGCCAGCGGAGGGACGAATTCCCGCTGGCCGCCGCTCTTGCCCCCGGCGGCTCCGGGCAGCTGCACGCTGTGCGTCGCGTCGAACACCGTGGGGAAGCCGTTCTCCCCCATGATGGCGAAGGACCGCATGTCGACGACCAGGTTCTGGTACCCGAAGGTGGTGCCGCGCTCGGTCTGCCAGATCTCGCTCGCCCCGCCCTGCCTGAGCTTGTCGGTCACGTGGACCATCTCCTGCGGGGAGAGGAACTGCCCCTTCTTCACGTTGACCGTGCGCCCGGTGGCCGCCGCGGCGAGGAGCAGGTCCGTCTGCCGGCTCAGGAACGCGGGGATCTGAAGGACGTCGCACACGGCGGCGACCGGAGCGCATTGAGCGCGCTCGTGCACGTCGGTGAGCACCGGGAATTTGTACTCCTTCTTCACCAGGGAGAGAAGCTGGAGGCCCTCCTCGAGGCCCGTGCCCCTCGGGCCGCTGCCCGAGGTGCGGTTCGCCTTGTCGAAGGATCCCTTGAAGACGATCTTCAGCTCGGGATGGGCCCTCCCGATCTCGGTGAGCCTGCCCGCTACGGCGCGGCACACCGCCTCGCTCTCGAGCGAGCACGGGCCCGCTATCAGGAGGAGGCGCGACGGGTCGAAGATCTTCACTTGCGCCCCTTCCGCGCACCCCGCCGGACCTTGATGGCGGCGCCTATGAATGCCGCGAAGAGCGGGTGGGCCTTGTTGGGCTTTGACTGGAACTCGGGGTGGAACTGCACGGCCACGAACCATGGGTGCCCCTTGAGCTCGATGATCTCGACCAGGTTTCGCTTCGGGTTGATCCCGCTGATGACGAGGGCACTCTTCAGGCGCTCGACGTAGGCGTTGTTCACCTCGTAGCGGTGCCGGTGGCGCTCGCGTATCAGGGTGTCGCCGTAGGCCTTGGCGGCGAGGGTGCCGGGGGTGACCGCGCAGTCGTAGCTGCCGAGGCGCATCGTGGCACCCTTGTCGGTGATGGCCTTCTGCTCCTCCATCATGTTGATGACCGGCTCGGAGCACTTCGGGTCGAACTCGGTGCTGTTGGCCCCCTTCAGGCGCAGCACATTGCGCGCGATCTCGATCACGGCGATCTGGAGCCCGAGGCAGAGACCGAAATACGGGATGCCCTTCTCGCGCGCGTAGCGCGCGGCGGCGATCTTGCCCTCGGTGCCCCGGTCGCCGAAGCCGCCTGGGACAAGGATGCCGTCCAGGCCCTTCAGGAGCGCCATCCCGCCCCTCTTCTCGAGGTCCTCCGCATCAATACGCTTCACGTTTACCTTGCAGGTGTTGGCGATACCCGCGTGCGTGATGGACTCGTAGACCGACTTGTAGGCGTCCTGGAGCTCGATGTACTTGCCGACGACGCCGATCGTGACCTCGTTCCTGGGGTTAAGCAGGCGCCTGACGATCTCGACCCAGATGTTCTTCTTCGGGGCCGGGATCGAGTACCCGAGAAGGTCGAGGACGAGTTCGTCCATCCCCTCCTTCTGGAGGGCGAGCGGCAGCTGGTAGATCGAGCTGTCCACGTCGCGGCACTCGATGACCGCCTTGACCGGGACGTTGCAGAACATGCTCAGCTTGTCCCTGAGGTCGATGTCGAGGGGGTGGTCGCACCGGCAGACCAGGACGTGGGGCTGGATGCCGATCTCGCGCAGCTTGGCGACCGACTGCTGGGTGGGCTTTGTCTTTAGCTCCCCGGCCGCCGCGAGGAAGGGGACCAGCGTCACGTGGATGAACACGACGTCGTTCGGCTTCATCTCGAGGGCGAACTGCCTCATGGCCTCGAGGAACGGAAGCCCCTCGATGTCGCCGGTCGTGCCCCCGATCTCGGTGATAAGGACGTCGACGTCCTTGCCGCCGGCGTAGATCCGCTCCTTGATCTCGTTCGTGACGTGAGGGATCACCTGCACGGTCTTGCCGAGGTACACCCCGCGCCGCTCCTTCTGGATCACGCTCTCGTAGATCTGGCCGGAGCTGAGGCTGTTCAGGTGCGAAAGCTTCCCGCTTGTGAACCTCTCATAGTGCCCGAGGTCCAGGTCCGTCTCGGCGCCGTCCTCGAGCACGTACACCTCGCCGTGCTGGTACGGGCTCATCGTGCCCGGGTCCACGTTCAAGTATGGGTCGAACTTCTGTATCCGGACGGACAGGCCGCGAAGCTCAAGCAACGCCCCGAGGGCGGCCGCAGTAAGCCCCTTGCCAAGCGAAGAAACTACTCCGCCCGTCACGAAGATATATTTCATCCGAGAGGGATAAACGCCGCCCCGTGATTCGCGCAAGATTCTTCAACCCCAGAGGGGGCGCTACCTGAAGAAAAACGACACCGCGGCCAGGGCCGCAATGACGACGAGGCCGACGAAGAGCATCCACAGGGCCGCCTTCAGGAGCTTGAGCAGGATCCAAAGGACCACCGCCGCCGCAAGCGCCGCACAGCCAACGACGAACCAGTGGGGGTAGGCGGACAGGGATTGGAACATGCCAGAGGCTGGCAATGGGCGGGCGGCCACGCAAAATGAATTGCCCAGCACCTGCCTCAACCTCCAACTCGGCCCCTGTGGAAAGAAGGAACGTTAATTCGAAGCCCCAGCTCCTTGCATGGCTGATGTGCGACGCCGTGCACATCGACCCGGGATCCGGCAAGCACACGATCCTTGGCGTCTTCTCCAACATCATGGCGAAGCACTTTCCCGTGGTCCACCCCCACATGGTCTGGTTCCTTACGATCACGGACGTCGCGGCGGGGACCCACCAGCTCAGGATCTCTATGGGCATGGACCTCGAGGAGCCCAAGCCCCTGATCGAGCGCACCTTCGAGTCGCAGGGTCCCCTCCTGCGCATCAACCTCATCAGCGAAATCCGCAACCTGAGCTTCGAGCGGGCCGGCGACTACTCCATCCTGATCGAGGTCGACGAGGAGAGCCTCCTGGCGACGAGCCTCAACGTCACCGGCTGACCCGGGAATCACTATGACCGAACCGCAGATCGAACTCGTGGGCGTGGGCTCCCCCATCATGGACCTTGTGGCCCAGATTCCGGATTCCTTCCTGGCCAATGTCTCCGGGGACAAGGGAGGCATGGTGCTCGTCGACGACGCCGAGATGGGCCGGATCATCGCCCTCCTCGGGGAGGCGCCGGCGCAGACGACGGGCGGGTCCGCAGCCAACGCCACCTTCAATGCCGCGAGGCTGGGCCTGAGGACGGCCTTCGTTGGGAAGCTCGGCAACGACCACCTTGCGACGACCTACAGGGAGCGGTTCCGGAAGGCCGGGGTCGACGTCTCGCGCTTCAAGCACGGGCAGGTGCCCAACGCGCGCTGCCTTGCGCTCGTTACCCCGGACGCCCAGAGGACCATGCGGACCAACCTGGGCGCGGCGATGACGCTCTCGCCCTCCGAGATCTCGCCCGAGGACTTCCGCGGGGCCCGCCACGCGCACATCGAGGGCTACCTTGTCTTCAACCAGCACCTGTGCGAGGCCGTGCTCAACGCGGCCCGCGCCGCCGGGTGCACGATAAGCCTCGACCTATCCTCCTTCGAGGTCGTGAACGCCGCCCGGGACTGGATGTTCCACCAGTTCGGGCACGGGATCGACATCGTCTTTGCCAACGAGGATGAGATCCGGGCTCTCTATCCCGGGCGAGGGAACGACTACGAGGCGCTGGCGAGGGAGCTCGCGACGCACGATGTCATCGCAGCCGTCAAGATGGGAAGGGACGGCTCGTGGATCGCCAGAGGCAAGGAGGCGCACCGGATGGCCCCGATCCATGTTCCCGACGTCGTCGACACCAACGGCGCCGGCGACGCATGGGCCGCCGGATTCCTCTACGGCTATGTCCGGGACCGGCCGGTCGCCGAATGTGGTGCGTTGGCCTCCCTGATGGGGGCGGAGACCGTCCGTCATCTGGGCCCCCTGATTCCCGACTCCGCTTGGGATGGGGTGAAGAGGCGTCTCGTCGATTAGAACGGGTGCGCGAGGTGGAGTCGGCTGGCCATTAATTCCTGAAGATATTGTATTATAGATGATTGTGGGATAACCCGGAAATTACGTCGACAGATTACTCTGCTTAATAGAGTACTCTGCAATGAACATTTCGCCTGAGGAAGCAACCCAAGCCCTCCGGGATATCGAGGCCTCGCGCGTGGCCATGCGATCCGCCTTCCGCTCCCACCGGGGCCACCTGTACCTCTGGCTTTGGGGATCCATCTGGGTTGCGGTCTCCCTGCTCTGCTGGAACGGGACGCCGCTCGGCTGGCGCATTTCCGGATGGCTCTCGCTCGCGGGTGTCGCCGCCTCGTTTGTGATCGGCACCCTGCAGGGCCGTCAGGTGCGCTCGCGGATCGACAAGCGGTTCATTGCCGTGTGCATCGCGATCCTTGTCTTCGGGTACGTGGCGCTGCCGATCGCACTTGGCCCCCCCCACTCGTACAAGGCCGCGTATGCCCTGGGGATGCTTGTCTGGATGCAGATCTACGTGGTCGGCGGCATATGGTTCGACAACTACCTGCTTTGGGTCGGCATCGCCGTGACCGTGCTTGTTCTGGCCAGCCTGCTGTTCCTCCCGGGTGCGTTCTGGGCCTGCACCCTCCTGGCCGCCCTCGTGCTTGTGGGCACCGGGTCCTACGTCCGGTATTTCTGGCGCTGACGAAACATGGACGCCCTGGATCCCATCATCCACCAGCCCGCCAGGCTCCAGCTCATGTCGGCGCTCTGCCAGCTGGATGAAGGCCAGCGGGTCGACTTCACGTTCCTCAAGGACCAGCTGCGCCTCACGGACGGAAACCTGGGCGCCCACCTGGCGACGCTCGAGTCCAAGGGCTACATCTCGGCCGAGAAGGAGTTCGTGGCGCGCCGGCCGAAGACCTTCGTCGCGGCGACGCCCGCGGGAAGGGCCGCCTTCGCCTCCCACGTGGGGGCGCTCCAGTCCATCCTCCTTCCAAAATGAACCCGCCCTCCCCCCTTGTCTCCGCCAAGGGCGTCGTCAAGCGCTTCGGGTCGATCGCTGCACTGGACGGCGTCTCCCTGGACATCGCCCCCGGCGAATTCTTCGGGCTCCTCGGGCCCAACGGCGCCGGCAAGTCCACCTTCATGTCGCTCATCTCGGGCCTGCGTTCGCTCGACGCCGGCACCCTCACCGTGAACGGCGAGGGCGCCGCGGCCGGGTCCGCGAGCGCCCGCCAGTCGCTCGGGCTCGTGCCGCAGCACATCGCGCTCTATGCGGATCTGAGCGCGGAGGCCAACCTGCGGATCTTCGGGGAGCTCTACGGCCTTCGCGGGGCCGCGCTGCGCGGCCGGGTCGACCACCTGCTCGGCGCCGTGCAGCTCGCCGACCGCAGGAAGGACCTGGTGAAGGAGTTCTCGGGCGGGATGCAGCGGCGCCTCAACCTCGCGGCCGCCCTCCTGCACGGCCCCAGGCTTCTCCTTTGCGACGAGCCGACGGTCGGCGTCGACCCCCAGTCCCGGAACGCGATCTTCGACTTCCTGAAGAACCTCAACCGCGAGGGGCTCACCGTGATCTACTCGACCCACTACATGGAGGAGGCAACGCGCCTGTGCTCCAGGATCGGCATCATCGACCACGGCAAGATCCTCGCCCTGGGCACAATCGACGAACTCCTGGCACGCCTCCCGTTCGAGGAGGAGATCCGGTTCCCCTCTTCCCCGGAGACGCAGGCCCTGACCTCCGAGCTATCCGGCGTCGGCGAGCTCGCGACGGTCGAGTCCGTGAACCGGTTCAGGCCGAGGCCCGGGTACCCGCTCAGCGCCTTCTACGCGCTCACCGAGAGGCACGGCCTGCCCCCGAGGCTCTTCACGAGCCAGCGCCCCACCCTCGAGGCGCTCTTCCTCCAACTGACGGGGCGCATGCTGAGGGAATGAACATGAAGACCATCCTCGTACTCCTGAGAAAAGACTTTGCGATCCTCCTGAAGGACAAGGTGTCGATCATGATCACCTTCGCCGTGCCCTTCGCGATGATCTACCTTTTCGGCCTGATCTTCAACGTGAACTCGAAGGACCCCGGCCCCTCGGGGATACCGATCGCCGTGGTCAACCTGAGCGACAACCCGGCCGCCCAGAGGCTCGTGGACGCCATGAAGTCCGAGAGGGCCTTCAAGGTCCTAACCCTGTTCGTGAACCCCGACAAGACCACGCGGCCCCTGACGGAAGAGGACCTTCGGCCCCTCATGCGGGCGGACGCGTTCAGGTTCGGCCTGGTGATCCCCAAGGACCTCGTCCGGACCGACGGGATCGGCGTGCACCTGAAGATCTACTCCAACCCGAGGAACGAGATCGAGTCCCAGATGGTCAACGGGATCCTGCAGCGCACGCTCTTCTCGAATGTCCCCGAGCTCCTCGGCCAGTCGCTCCAGGCCCGGGCGCGCACGGCGGTCGGGTCCGCGACCCTTGACCGCTTCAACGACTCCGTTGCCTCGGCCGTCTCGAGGGCCTTCGGCGGGGACCCCGCCAAGATCAGGGCGAGCATGGCCGCCGGCGACTTCGGGATCGGGGGGCTCGGCACGGGCGGCGCGTCGACGGGCGCCGACCGCAAGGCGGTCCAGGACTACATCGGCCGGATCGTGAAGATCGACGACGTGCAGGTGGCGGGCAAGGACGTGCGGTCGCCGACGGCCACGCTCCTGGTGGGCGGCTGGGCGATCCAGTTCCTGCTGTTCGCGGTCACGGCGTCCGCGACGGCCCTCTTCAGGGAGAAGGAGCACGGCATATTCCAGAGGGTCCTCTCGGCCCCGGTGACCCGCAGCGACATCCTCTGGAGCAAGTTCCTCTACGGAGTGTGCCTCGGCCTCATCCAGCTCGTGACCCTCTTCTGCGCCGGCCAGCTCCTCTACAAGATCGACGTCGCAAGCCACCTGCCGCTCCTCGCGCTCGTGTGCGTCTTCGCAGCCGCAACCTGCACCTCCTTCGGCATGCTGATCGCCGCCGTATCGCCGACCCCGGAGTCCGCCCGCGGCATCTCGACCTTCGTGATCATGCTGATGTCCGCGATCGGGGGGGCCTGGTTCCCCGTCAGCTTCATGCCGGAGTTCATCCAGAGGTTCAGCAAGCTGACCCTCGTCTACTGGTCCATGGAGGGGTTCAGCCAGGTCCTCTGGTCCCACGCCTCGCTGGTGGAGCTCCTGCCGACGCTCGGGTACCTGTCCCTGATCACGGCGGCGATCATGGGTGTCTCGGTCTGGCGCTTCAATAGGGGCCGCCTCTTCGAATAGGGGCTCTCCCGGAGTAAAATTTCTTTGCCGAGGCGCCGACTCTGGGAGACAGTCGGCGTCTCCCATGTCCGAGAACCTGACCAAGCTTGTGACCGCCATCGCCGTGCGCGCCCGCGCGGCGTCGCTCGAGCTTGCGGTCTCTCCGACCTCCGCCCGCAACGCCGCGCTCCTTGGCCTCGCCGATCGGATAGGCCGATCCCACGAGGCCCTGTTCTCGGCGAACCGCCTGGACCTCGCCGCCGCCCGGGCGAACGGGCTCACCCCGGCGCAGGTCGACCGGCTCACGTTCACGCCGGAGCGGCTCTCCCACCTGGCCGAGTCCCTGCGCCAGGTCGCGTCGCTCCCCGACCCCGTCGGGGAGATCCTGGAGGAGACCACGCGCCCGAACGGCCTCCTTCTGCGCAAGGTCCGCGTCCCGATCGGGGTCATCGGCGTCATCTTCGAGGCACGGCCCAACGTGACCGTGGACTGCGCGGCCCTGTGCCTGAAGAGCGGCAACGCATCGATCCTAAGGGGCGGCAAGGAGATATTCGAGACGAACAAGGCGCTCGCGCTCCTCATCACGGAGGAGCTCGCCGCGGCCGGCCTTCCCCGCGACTCGGCGCAGCTGATCCCGACGACGGACCGGGAGGCCCTCGACGTCCTCCTTAGGCTCGACTCCCTGATCCACTGCATCATCCCACGCGGCGGCGAGGGGCTCATCCGCTTCGTCGCAGAGAACAGCACGATTCCCGTCATCAAGCACTACACCGGCGTCTGCTTCGTCTACGTGGACAGGGCCGCCGATCCCGCCATGGCGGAGTCGATCGTCGTGAACGCTAAGGTCCAGCGGCCCGGGGTGTGCAACGCCGCGGAGCAGATCCTCGTGCATGCGGACGTCGCGGGGGCCCTCCTGCCGCGGATCGGCGCCGCCCTGGCGGCCAAGGGCGTGAGGCTCCTGTGCGACGAGGCCGCGCGGTCGGTCCTCGCAAGGGCGGGCGTCGAGAACGAGGCGGCGGCGCCTGCGGACTTCACCCGCGAATTCCTGGACCTGCTCGTCGCGGTGAGGGTTGTCGGCTCCCTGGAAGAGGCCATCGCCACCATCAACCGGGACGGGTCCGCGCACAGCGACGCCATCGTGACGGCCGACAGGTCGGCCGCGGACCGGTTCCTTGCGGGCGTCGACAGCGCGGCGGTCTTCTGGAACGCGAGCACGAGGTTCAACGACGGATTCGAGTTCGGGTTCGGCGCCGAGATCGGCATCAGCACCGACCGCCTGCATGCGCGCGGGCCGATGGGCCTGAGGGAGCTCTGCAGCTACAAGTGGCTGGTCACGGGCACCGGCCAGGTCCGCGGGTAGCGTTCCGCGGCCCCGGCCGCCCCGCTTTCGGGGAAATGCCCGCCAAGGATAGGGTTGCGCGGATCTATTACCCGCGCTAGGTTACTAATAGAGAAATGCCACAACGCGCGCCAAAGATTCTAATCGCTTTCCTGGTGGCCGCCGCGACCGCGCTTGCCCAAAATTCGGCCGAGCCGTCGGGCCCCACCGCTGCCGTTCCCCAGGTCTCCCCGGCCGCCGGGGCGGACACCCACGACGCCTCGAGCCTCGTGCTGGCGGCCAAGCCGAACGACGTCCTGCCCCAGGTGCCGGCGGACTCCGACGGCGTGACGCGGACCGTCTCCCCGGGCGTCGCCGCGGACCTTGCCCTCGGGATGCCCAAGTACAACCCGCCGAAGCCGACGCCGGCCCCCTCCGCCCAGTCGGTCGACCTGCGCGACATCGACAAGCCAAAGAACGAGATCAAGCGGCTGCCCACCTACGTGGTGCGCGAGAAGCGGCCGCCGGTCTTCAAGGACAAGGACCTCTTCACGGCGGAGGGCCTTGCCAATCTCTCCTTCAAGAGCCACCCGGGGCTCCTTTTCGGCAATTTCCTGGGCCTGAACTCGGCCACGGCCTACCAGATGTATCTGGACGACCAGCGCCAGGAGGAGATGACCGACCTGTCCGACACGGCGCACGCGATGGCGCTCGGGGGCGACCTCACCGAGGGCAAGTACATCCTCCAGCAGAGCCAGGACACCTACATGCGCCGCAGTGACGATTTCGGGCCAACCGGCTCCGGTGGAGGGATTTCAGGGAGGCCGCAGTAAGTGACAGAAACGCTGATCCTGCGGGAGCTGCTTGCAGCCGAGCCTGGCTGGGTCTCCGGGGGCGCAATCGCCTCAAAGCTCGGCGTGAGCCGGGTCTCGGTCTGGCACCAAATGGAGAAGCTCCGGGCGCAGGGCTTCGAGTTCGAGGCCCAGCCGGCGCGCGGGTACAGGCTCTCGAAGCGCCCGCGCATGCTGCACGCGGCGCTCATCGAGTCGCAGCTCAAGATCCGCCGCAAGGGATTCACGTTCTCCGTCCTCGACGAGGTCGACAGCACGAATGACGAATGCGCGCGCCAGCTCGCCGCCGGGCGCGCGGCGCCGTTCGCCGTGTTCGCCCAGAGGCAGACCAAGGGGCGGGGGCGCTTCGGCCGGGCTTGGCACAGCGAGGCGAACGGGAACCTCTACGCGAGCTTCGCCTTCCGGCCGCGCATCGCTCCGGAGCGGATGCAGACCTTCACCCTCTGGATGGGCGTCACGATCTGTGAGCTCGTTTCCAAGTTCGTGCCGGTCGCCCCCGGCATCAAGTGGCCGAACGACATCGAATTCGGGGGCAAGAAGGCCGGCGGGATGCTGACCGAGGCCCGCGTCGACGCCGACCAGATCCGCGACCTTGTCTTCGGCCTCGGACTCAACGTGAACAGCTCCGCCTCGCAGTGGCCGGCCGAGCTCGGGCGCAGGGCCGTCTCCCTGGCGGAGCTTGCGCAGGCCCCGATCGACCTGAACCGCGTCACGGCCGCCCTGATTGGGCGGGTCCTCCTCGCCTACGAGAGGTTCGCCGACGGCGACCACGTCGACCTCTTTGCCGAGCTCTGGAACAAGTACGACGTCCTGCGGGGGCGCGAGGTCACGCTCGCCGAGGGAAGCCGCAAGAGGCGCGGCAGGGTGCTCGGCGTCGACGACGTCGGCTCCCTCCTGCTTCGAGACGACCACGGGCACACCCGCGGCTTCCGCGCCGGCGAGGTGACGGTGGAGAACCGCGGCTGAGGCCAAGAGGAAGCCCAGAACCCACAGGAATGTCCTCCCCACCCCTCCAGCCGGCGATCGAGGTGACCCAGCTCGTGAAGACCTTCGCGGGCGTCACCGCCGTCAACGGCATCAGCTTCACCGTCCCCAGGGGCGAGATCCTCGGCTTCCTCGGGCCCAACGGCGCGGGCAAGTCCACGACCATGCGCATCCTCACGGGCTACCTGCCCGCCACCTCGGGCCAGGTCTCGATCTGCGGCCACCCGGTCGCATCCGAGCCCGACGCCGTGAAACGTCGCATCGGGTACATGCCGGAGAACAACCCCCTGCCCGAGGACATGCGGGTGAGCGAGTACCTCTACTTCCGCGGCAGGCTCAAGGAGGTCGCGCGCTCCAAGCTCGGCTCGCGCATCGACGAGGTCCTGGAGCTGTGCGACCTGAAGCGGGTCCGCCACAAGATCATCGGGAAGTTATCCAAGGGGTTCCGACAGCGCGTCGGCATCGCGGAGTCCGTTCTCGCGGAGCCGCCCGTGATCATCATGGACGAGCCCACGATAGGCCTCGACCCGCACCAGATCCTGATCGTCCGGGACCTGATCGCCAGCCTGCGCGGCCGCATGACGGTCCTCATCTCGAGCCACATCCTGCCCGAGATCGAGATGACGTGCGACCGGGTGCTGATCATCAACCAGGGAAGGATCGTCGCCCAGGGAACGCCCGCCGACCTTCGCCGCGAGGTGCTCGGGCAGTCGGCCTACGAGGTCGAGGCGGCGGGGAGCCTGGGCTCGCTCGCGTTCCTCCTGGGTACGATCGACCCGGGGCTCTCCGTGGCCTCCGAGGGGCCCGCCGATTCCCAGGGCTTCAGGACAATCACGCTCAAGACGCTCAACGCGGAGGACGTGGGGGAAGCCATCCTCCGCGCGTGCCTCTCCGAGGGGATGCGGGTGCGCGCGCTTAGCCGCGCCCACCCCACGCTCGAGGACGTGTTCCTCGCAGCGACGCGCAGGAGCTGGGACGCCGTGGCGGAGAACCCCAAGTCGCCGCACCCATGAAACACTTCCTCACGATCCTCAGCCACGAGGTCCGCATGCTCCTGGTGAGCCCGAACACCTACATTGCGGCCGTCCTTTTCCTCTCGCTCATGGGCTTCATCTTCACAGGCATACTCGAGCAGTACAGCAAGGCGGTCCAGGACGTGTCGCCGGCGTCGGTCTTCTTCGAGCTCTACTGGCTCCCGGTGTTCTTCATGGTCCCCCTCATGACGGCCAAGTGCCTGGCGGAGGAGCGCCGACTGGGAACGATCGAGACCCTGCTGACGACGCCCGTCACGACGACCGAGGTGGTCCTCGGCAAGTACGCGGCCGCCTACCTGCTCTACCTCTCCTTCTGGGGGTCCACCTCGGGGCTCTTCTACATCCTAAAGCGCTTCGCCGGGGACGCCCGCCTCATCGACCCGGGACCCATATTCGGGGGCTACCTGTTCGTGGCGGTGTCGGGGCTATTCTTCATCGCCATCGGCGTCTTCTCGAGCTCGCTCTCTCGCAACCAGTCCGTCGCGGGCATCCTCAGCTTGACCTTCCTGGTCGGGATCATCTTCGGCGGCCGGTACCTGGGGTCCGCGTCATGGCTCGACCGCGAGGCGCTTTCCCCGCTCAAGGACGCCGTCGAGTACGCGCAGATCAACCAGCACTTCCAGGACTTCACCCGCGGGGTCGTCGACACTCGCGAGCTGCTGTTCTACGTGAGCGGCACCGTGCTCGCCCTCATCTTCAGCGTCCTCAGCGTCGAGGCCAAGCAGCTCCACAGCTAGAATCCGCCGAAACGCCGTGCCCGACAGCTTCAGAGCCGCCCGATGGGTCAGAACCCTGAACCTCCTCCTCCAGGCGGTCCTCTTCCTCACGTTCGTCGGCGGCCTGAACTACCTCTCAAGGAGCCATTCCTGGCGGTTCGACCTCACCCGCTACAGGCGTTTCTCCCTATCGGCGGAAACCCTGGCCTACCTTCGCGAGCTTTCGCTGCCCGTCCACATCGTCGTCACGTCCAATGGCCAGACCAACGATCCCCAGGTCGAGGGCCTCCTTAGCGAGTACAAGAACGCTACCGAGTCCAATACCGCCGGGCAGATCACCGTTGAGTACGTCGACCTCTTCGAGGACCGGCGCAAGACCGAGAAGTACGGGATCGAGAACCCGGGCGTCATCCTCTTCCTGTGCGGGGGGAGGCGGCGCGTGCTCACCCCCGACCTCCTGTACCGGGTCGAGGACAAGGTGCGCAAGGACTTCATAGGGGAGCAGGCGGTGACGGCCGCCATCTTGGACGTTTCCAATCCGGACCGGAAGAAGGTCTACTTCCTCGTGGGGCACGGCGAGCTTCGCCCGGATGACGTGGACCCCGCGAGGGGCCTGTCGATGGTGAGGGACCAGCTGCGCCTGAGGAACTATGACGTCGAGACCCTCGACCTGGTGGCCGCGCGGAAGATACCCCAGGATGCGTCGCTCCTAGTGAGCGTCGCCCCCATCGACCCCTACACGCCGTTCGAGCAGGAGCAGCTCCGCCAGTACCTCGGGGCGGGCGCGGGCCGGCTCATCCTTTTCCTCGCGCCGGGTACCCTGCCCGGGCTCAAGGACCTCCTGATCGACGACTGGGGCGTCCTCGTAGACGATGACGTCATCCTCGACGCCGCCTCGGACAGCATGACCGAGGACGGCGACCTCATCATCCGCGCCTACACGGTGCACCCCATCACCCAGACCCTGGTCGACTACAAGGAGGGGCTGCGCATTGGGCAGGCCCGCAGCGTGAGGCCCCTGCCGGGCCGCCCCTCGGGCGCCGGGCTGACGGTCGTCACGCTTGCGGCGACCTCCACGACGGCCTGGGGAGAGGTGGATGCGCGCAGGCGCGGGATCCAGCCCTTCACGCCCGGGCTCGACCTCAAGGGCCTGGCCCAGATGGATCCCCCCAACAGGCTCGGCATCGCCGTCGCCTCGGAGCGGGTTCCCGTGCGGGGAGACCTCCCCTTCAGCGTGCCCGGAGGCCGGATCGTCGTGATCGGCACGGGTGACATGATCTCGAACGCCAGGATCACCAACGCGGGCGCCGAGGGGCTCTTCTTGGGCGCCGTGAACTGGACGGTGGGGCGAGACATCGCGCTCAACGTGCCGGCGCGGCCGATCGAGCGCTTCTCGCTCTCGCTCAGCTCGGGAGACCTCGCGCGCCTTCGCTACACACTCATGCTCGCCCTGCCCGGCATTGCGGCCCTCCTCGGGATCGCCGTATACTGGGCCCGCAGAAACTAGCACCCGCGCGGCACCATCAAAGCCACCACGAAATGCGCTCCAAAGTCACACTCGTCCTCCTGTTCCTGAACGTCGCGCTCTTCTTCTTCATCTTCTACTTCGAGCGCTACTGGAGGATCGAGCGTGCGACCCAGGAGGCGCGGCGCAGGGTGCTGGGCGCGGAGGCCGCGAACATCAGGAGCCTGGAAGTGACGGGAAGCGCGCCCGGCTCCAGCTTCAGCATCGAGCGCCGGGGCGACACCTGGTTCCTCACAAAGCCCGTCGAGTGGCCCGCGAACCTGAACGCCGTCAGCCGGATACTGAACGAGCTCCAGTTTCTCGAGCACGAGGCAAGCTTCAGCACGCGCGACCTCGAGAAGAACGGGCTGAAGCTCGCGGACTACGGCCTCGACCAGCCGAAGTTGACGCTTTCCTTCACCTCCGGGGACGAGGGCGCGGCGGGCCGCACGACGGTGCTGCGCATCGGGGACACCACGAAGGTCGGCAACCACCTCTACCTGCTCTCGGCCGACGGGCAGAAGATCCACGTCGTCAGCAGGTCGCTCGCGGACAGCCTCTCCGTTCCCTTCGACCAGCTGCGCTCGGACGTCATCTATTCTATCCAGGTGTTCGAGGCCCGCTCGCTCAACCTGCAGACGGCCGCCCCGTCGAGCGTGCGCGTTCGGCTCGACCGGGAGGGCAGCCGCTGGCTTTTCAGGACGCCGGTGAACGCCCGCGCGGGCAAGAACGCGACGGAGCTCGCGATCAATGCGCTCGACGCGCTGCGCGTGAAGTCGTTCGTCCTGCAGAACCCGCCAGCGACGGCGCCGTCGGCGGCGCCGCTCCTGCGCGTGACGATCGAGGGGAACAACCGGCACGAGACGCTCTTCGTGGGAGCCCAGACAGACGACGAGAACGTCTACTTCGCCCAGCTTGAGGACCGGCGCGCGATCTTCACGGTCACGATCCCCCTGGGGCTGATGAACACGCTGCGCAACGCGGCGGACGACCTGCGCGACCGCCACATTCTCGACTTCGACGCCGGAGCCGTGACATCGATCACGCTCTCGGCACTGAACCAGCCCGAGCTCGCCCTGCAGCGCCTGGAATCGGCGGCGGGGGGCCATGAGGCCGGCTGGCAGATCATCCGCCGGGGGGGCGGCGGCCAAGCGTCGCAGACGCTCTCGGCCGACTCCGCCGCGGTGCAGAGGCTGCTTGAGCAGCTCGAGACGCTGAGCGCCCTTCGGTTCCAGAGCGACGCCCCGACCAACGCCGACATCGAGGACTGGGGGTTCAACCGGCCCGAGAGGGAGGTCGCGCTGACGATCGGCGGGAGCCCCGCCACCCAGCTCACCCTTCAGATAGGCCTTCCGACCAAGCGCGAGAACATCGCCTACGCGAGGATCGCGGGCCTGCCCTCGGTGTACGCGGTCGAGCCCGACATCCTGCGGGACACGAGCGCGTCGCCGCTCGCCTGGCGCGAGAGGCTGCTCAACACGCTTCCGGCCTCGGCGCGGATCACGTCGCTGACGCTGACGAACGCGGGCGACAACACCGTGGTCTACTCGCGCAAGCTTGCCGACAGCGAATCGTGGGACACCGCGCTCGCCTCGGAGCCCGCTCCCAGGAAGGCCGCGATCGCGGCCGTCCTCCTTCAGCTGCGCAACCTGCGCGCCGCGAGCTTCGTGAAGGACGGCTTCCCGGAGAAGGTCTTTGCCGCGGGCGAGGAGCGCTCGTGGAAATACCGCCTGGATGCGACGGTGTCCCTGCCGGGCGGCGCCGGCGCGGGGCAGGTCAACACCATGACCCTCTGGCTCGCCGAGCGGACCGGCGGCACCGAGCAGCTGGCGGGATCAAAGGACTTCGGGGCCGTCTTCGCGATCGAGCAGCCGCTGCTGGACGCGCTCTGGACGCTGACGCAGCCCTGAGCGGATGCGCGACGGAATCACCAGGCCTTTCATAGCGGGGGCGCGCCAATGCGCCGCCTGCCTCGTCGCGATCGCCGTCTGGACGTCGTGGCTCCTCCTGGTCATCCTGCTGTGCTTCCAGGCCTACATCGGCACGGTGAACGAGCTGCAGGTCCCCAGGTTCCTGCTGCACGCGATCGAGGACCACCTCGCTCAGTCGGGCGTGTCGGTCAAGTTCGGGAGGGCCACCTTCGACCCAACGGGGCGGATCCTGCTCCAGAAGGCCCGCTTCAGGCTGTCCTCGTTCGCGGAACCCATCGTTACCGCGGACGCCATCTACATCCGCCTGGACCCCATCGCGCTGCTCGAGCGCAAGTTCGAGGCGAGCGAGATCCGTGCGACCGGGGCCAACCTCTTCATCCCGGCGATGCTCTCGGCCTCCGGCCGGGCGGAGAAGCTCGTTCAGGACCTCGACGCGGGCTTCTCGATCACGTCCCGCGGCAACGAGTTCTCAGTCGACTATATGAACTGCCGCCTGGGCGGCGTGTTTGTCTCCGTGCACGGCCAGGTCAATGCGGGCACGGTCGCGCGCAACACCACACCGGGCACGTCCCTGCCCCTCACCGAGTTCGTGGCCATGAACTATGTGGCCCTGAGCCGGGAGTTCTCGAAGGTCGAGGAGCGGCTGGCGGGCATCGACCACGCCGTCATCAGCGGGATCCTTGTCCCCTCCGACACCCGCGGTGCGATCGTTGTAGCCGAGCTGTTCGCGGACAGCCTAAGCATGCCCGGAACTAAGACGGTGGAGGCCGGACGGATCCACGCGGCGTGCCGCTTCCCTCTCCTCGGGGGCACCCCCTCGATGACCTCGGCGGTCGCGACGGCCGAGAGCCTGAAGGTGGGCGACAAGGTGGGGGCGTCAGGCGTGCGCGTCTGGATCCGCGGGCTTCTGAGGATGGACACCCTGGCCTTCGATCCCAAACAGCTTGAGGTCACCGCGGGGTCGGCATCGTACGAGGGCACCCTCGCCGAGGCCCCGATGGCCCGCCTTACTGCCGGAGCCGGAAAGTCATTTTCCGGCGAGGCCGAGGCAAGGTTCTTCGGCCGCCCGGTCTGGGCCCACGGCGATGTGGACCTTGGCGCCAAGTCGGCCGACGTCGCGTTCGCGGGATCGTTCGCGTCCGAGCTGCTCGAGCCGCTCTCTGCCCACACGGGATACAAGATCCGGCGCTTCGCCGACCTGTCGGAGCCGCTCGAGGCCGTGGGCACGGTCCGCCTGTCCCCGGGTTGGAGGTTTTCCGGGGCAAGCGCCCGCGTCGACACGCGCAACTTCACGGCCTACGGGGTCAGGTTCCAGGAGGCGCGGGGCCTTGTCACCTTCGACGGGACGCATTTCGCGGCGCGCGAGGCGCTGGCCAGGAGCGGGGACAACTTTGCCCTCGGCTCGTATGAGCAGAACTTCTCCACCCAGGAATTCCGGTACCTGCTCTCCGGACGGCTTCGACCCCTCGACATCTCGCCATGGTTCCTCGGCGAGTGGTGGCCGAACATCTTCAAGCCGTTCGAGTTCCCCTCGCAGCCTCCCGACGCGACGGTCGACGTGCAGGGCCGATACGCGCGCGGGGCGAGCTTCTCGGTCTTTGGCTACGCGGACTCGAAGGCCCCCGTCATCAAGGGGGTCCCCCTGGACTCCACGAGGGTCCTCCTCTACGTCGACCCGAACGCCTGCGACGGCATCGACGTCTTCGTGTCGAAGGGAAAGGGCGACGCGGAGGGCTCGTTCAAGCTCGCGTTCGACCCGGCAAAGGGCGGGCTGTGGAGCGCACTCGACATCGACGCTAGGTCCAGGATCGACCCGGCCCCGCTCGGCGCGCTGCTCCCCGCGGACGGGGCGGCGGCCATCGCGGCGTTCGCGTTCGACCTGCCGCCGTCCATGACGCTTGGGGCCCACATCGAGGGGCCGGCGGCCCCCGGGGGCCGGCACAGGGAGATCCACACCGAGGTCCGGTCAAACTCCGCCCTTCACATCCACGGGGTCGGGTTCGACCGCGCCTTCTTCAAGATCCACATCAACGACGACAATATCGACGTCAGCGACGTCGACGCGGGATTCGCGGGCGGGGCGATCGCCGGATCCGCCCAGGTCACCGGAACGGACGCGGAGAAGCGGCTCCGGTTCAAGGCTTCGCTGATCGGGGCAAGCCTCGGGCAGGCCGCGGAGGCCGCCAAGGGATTTGTGGTCTCGGGGAAGCCGGGGAGCACCACGGCGCTCGATACCTTCGCAAGGGACAAGTCCGGCGTCCGGCTCGACCTCAACGCCTCGGCCGAGGGCCGCCCGGGCGACCTCGCGACCTTCGCCGGCGAGGGAAACGTGCAGGTGCAGGGGTCTAACCTCGGTGAACTCGAGCTGCTCGGGGGGCTCTCCAAGATCCTCAAGTTCCCGGAGCTGCGTTTCACGCAGGCCAAGGGCGTCTTCAAGGTCGAGAACGGCCTGCTCAACTTCCCCGACCTGAGCGTGGTGGGGGCGAATTCCCTGATCCGGGGCAAGGGCACCTACACGATCAACCGGCGCCTGCTCGACTTCTCGGCGAACATCTACCCCTTCATGGAGAGCAAGTCGCTCCTGCAGATCTTCAACGCCCTCTCGGTTCCCATATCGGCGGTGTTCCGGGTGCGGCTGACCGGCAGCATCGACAAGCCCTCGTGGCGCCTCGCCTACAGCCCGCTCAACCTGCTGAGGGAGGGTGCGCCGAAGGAGGAGGCGCCGGACAAGGCTGCGCCCACCACCCCGCTGGCAAATCCCCCTCCATGACCGGTTAAGGGCAAATTCGGGAGCCAAACGTGCTTTAAAAGCGCGTAAATCCCGTGATTCGAAACACATTGCCCCTGTCCGACTGAAGCGCTTACTTGGTCCGGGCCGCATGGACCACGTCAACACACTGCCCCGCCGGTCCTGGATCGAGCGGGTATCTCTCGCGCTCGCCGTGATCCTCATCGGCATCGGCCTGGTGGCCGTCGCAGGCTGGTTCCTGCACGTCGACCGCCTGGTCCAGCCGATCGAGCACAAGGCGCCGATCATGTTCAACGAGGGCCTGTGCATCCTGGCGCTCGGGATCGCCTTCATGGGGCGCGAGCTGCGGGCGGGGCGTGCTGCCTGGGCCGGCCTTGTCGCCTCGGTGATAGGAATCCTGACGGCCCTGGAAACCATCCTCGGCACCGACTTCAGGATAGACGAGCTGATGGTGCGCGACAGCCTGCTGATCGACACGGTGCAGCCCGGCCGCGGCTCGGTCATCGCGGCCTGCTGCATCACCGCCGCGGGCATCGCGGTCTTCTGGAGGATCTCGGAAAAGCGGGCCCGCGATCGGCTCTTTGCCGAGGCGGTCTCCGGCTCGGTCCTGGCTTCCGTGGGTTTCTCGACCCTGCTCGGCTACGCCTTCGAGCTTCCCGCCGTCTACAACTGGGGCACGAACACGGCCCTCTCGGCCTTCACGGCCGCGGCGCTCCTCATCGCGGGCCTCGCGCTGCTCGTCCTCGCCTGGAGGGAAAGCCTCAAGGACGAGGGGGGACCCCCGGCTTGGATGCCGATGCCGTTCGTCATAGGCAGCCTCACCCTGACGCTCATCTTCTGGATCGGGCTAAGGGACAGCGAGATGTCGAACCTGGACGCGAAGACGGCCGCCGTCGCGGACCAGGTGGCGACGACGATTAAGTCCGCGGTCGACCAGCAGCTCAACCTCCTGGACCGCCTCGCGCGCAACGGGGCCGATAACCCGGACACGAACTTCGCCGCCTGGACGATTGATGTGTCGTCGCTCTATGACGAGGCGAAGGACCTGGGTTGCGAATCGATCTCGCTTGTCGACGTCACCGGGCAGGGCCTGACGACGCGCTGGGCCTACCCGGTGCAGGACAATGCCGGCTTGGTCGGATTCAACCACGCGTCCGACCCGAGGCGGCGCGAGGCGGTGGAGACCGCGCGCGCAAAGAACGGGCCCGAACTCTCGTCGCTCACCGACGGGATCGGCAAGAAGAAGAACCAGGGCTTCGTCATCTACGCACCGATCGGCAGGAGCGGCAGCCCGGGCCACTACGCCGCGTCGGAGTACATCTACGCCAGGTTCTTCTCGACCCTGTACAAGCAGCTGAAGCTGGCGTCGAGCTACAGCATGGTCGTCACGGTCGGCAGGATGGAGGTGTACCGGTCGGCGCTCACCGAAAAGGCGAGCAAGGGCCCCCTCCAGGAGAAGGTCTATCCCAACCTGTTCGACCAGCGCGTGCGCCTTTCCCTGACCCCCACGGACGAGCTGCTCGCGGCCGACAAGCGCTACCTGCCCGAGATGGCCCTCATCGGCGGGCTGGCCATCACGCTGCTCCTCGGGTTCACGCTGCACCTGGCCCGCCGCGCCCGCTCTGGGCAGTACCTGTCCGACCTCTCCAACAAGAGGCTCGTCGCCGAGAACGAGGAGAGGCGCAGGATCGAGGCGAGGCTCAAGGTCTCCGACGAGCGCCTGAGGCTTGCGCTCGACTCGACGCAGATCGGGATCTTCGAGTGGAACGTCCCCAAGGGGCACGTGTACTACAGCCCCGGCCTCTGGGGCCTCCTGGGATACGAGCACGCCCGGATGCCGTCGACCCTCGAGGTCTGGCAGTCGCTCATCCACCCGGACGATCTTCCCGTCTACCGCAAGCGTACCGAGTCGCAGCTCAACGGCGTCGCCTCCTTCATCGACCCGGAGTACCGGGTGCGCGCCCGCAACGGGGACTGGCGCTGGGTGTACATGCGCTCGAAGTCCGTCCTCGCGGGCCCCAACGGGAGGCCGACGCGGATCATCGGCACGGTCCAGGACATCACGACCCGGCGCGAGTCGGAGCAGGCGCTTCGCGAGAGCCAGGCCGAGGCCCGCAAGCTTTCCCTCGTCGCGTCGAAGACGGACAACCTCGTCATCATCGGCTCCGCGGAGGGCAAGATCGAGTGGGTGAACAGCGCGTTCTGCCGCGTGATGGAGTACACCCTTGAGGAGGTCGTCGGCAAGGACCCGGGCACCCTGCTAAGCGGCCCCGACACCGACGCCGCCCAGTCCGAGCTGATCCGGGACGAGATCGCGAAAGGCAAGGGAACGAACACCGAGATCATCCACTACTCCAAGTCGGGGAGGAAGTACTACCTGCACCTGGAGGTCCAGGTCGTCAGGAACCAGGCAGGCCAGGTCGAGAACTTCATAGCCATCGAGAACGACATCACCTCGCGGGTCGAGACCGAGAACCAGCTGCGCAGGGCCAAGGCCGAGGCCGACTTCGCGTCGCGCGCGAAGAGCGAGTTCCTCGCCTCCATGTCGCACGAGATCCGGACGCCGATGAACGGGGTCATTGGTATGACCAGCATCCTCATGGAGACGTCGCTCACCAGCGAACAGCGCGACTTCGTGAACACGATCAGGACCTCGGGGGAGGCGCTGCTGACGATCATCAACGACATCCTCGACTTCTCCAAGATCGAGTCCGGCAAGATGGAGCTCGAGAAGGCGCCCTTCGAGCTGGCGCTGTGCGTGGAGGAGGCGCTCGACCTCTTCGCGCCGACGGCCGCCGCGAAGCGCCTGGAGATCGGCTACCACGTCGAGCCGGACGTCCCGCCCTGGATCGTGGGCGACGTGACGCGCCTGAGGCAGATCATCGTCAACCTGGTCAACAACGCCATCAAGTTCACGCCGGCCGGAAGCATCTCGATCCAGGTGCGCAGGATCCCGCTGGATGTCAGCGTGCGGGCCACGCCGGCCGGCCGTATGAGGCTGGAGATCACGGTGCAGGACACCGGCATCGGCATCCCCCAGGACCGGATCGACCGCCTGTTCAAGGCCTTCAGCCAGGTGGACTCCTCCACGACTCGCAAGTACGGCGGGACGGGTCTCGGGCTCGCGATCTGCCAGCGCCTCTGCCAGCTGATGAACGGCGACATCCGCGTCGAGAGCACGCCGGGCAAGGGATCGACCTTCACCGTCGCGATCATGACGGACGCGGCGCAGCGCCCCACGGAGGTCTCCGCGCCCCCGTTCCTGGGCCTCGACCTGAAGGGGTGCCTCGCGCTCTGCATCGAGGACAACCCGATCACGCGCGCGCGCCTGCGCACGCTCTTTGACTCGCTCGGCGCCGCGAGCGTGTTCGCGAACGACTCGGAGTCGGCCCTCGAGATGGCCCCCACCCTGCCGACCCGGCCGTCCGTCGTCGTCCTGGACCTCCCTGAGTTCGAGAGCCAGAGGGCCCTGGACCTCGCCGCCGAGATCAAGTGCCCGAGGCTGGCCCTCTTCCGCCTGGGCCAGACGCCCCCGCCTGCGCCGCAGGACGGCTACCCCTACGCCACGCTCTCAAAGCCGATCAAGACCGTGTCGTTCTACCAGGCGCTGGGGCTCCTGGGCAACCGCTCCGGCAGCGGAGGAATCGTCGTGCAGGCGCGCCACGAGGACCGTCCGATCGCGGAGGAGATCCCTCTCACGGTGCTCCTCGCCGAGGACAACGCGGTCAACCAGAAGGTCGCCCTACGGTTCCTGGAGCGGATGGGCTACAACGCGGACGCGGTCGGCAACGGGCTGGAGGCGGTGAACGCGTTCCAGAACCGCAGCTACGACCTTGTCCTGATGGACCTGCAGATGCCCGAGATGGACGGCCTCGAGGCGAGCCGCAGGATCAGGAGGACGCTGCCCGCGGACCGGCAGCCGAAGATCATCGCGCTCACCGCAAACGCCATGCAGGGCGACAGGGAGATATGCCTCGACGCCGGCATGGACGACTACATCTCGAAGCCGGTCAAGCTGCACGAGATCGTCGCCGCCATAAGGCGCCAGTTCCCAAAGACGAAGGTGGCGCCGACCGTCAGCGGCTGACGAGGTCCCGCAGGCGGCCGATCTCCGCCGCGCGGGACGGGTCTGCGGCGAGGTTTCGCAGCTCAAGGGGGTCGCCCTCCAGGTCGAAGTAGAGCCAGGGGGCGCCGTCCTCGCCGAGCACAAGCTTGCGCGAGCGCGAGCGCACGCCCGACCATGCCCGGTCGCACTGGTCCGCTAGGCCCACGACGGAGGGCATCGAGATGCGGGCGAATTCCTCGGCGCCAGAGGAGGTCCATGCCTTGCTCCCCGGCTCCCTCCCCCCTTCGGCCCAGGAGGCGGTCATCAGGGGCAGGTCGATGAGCGAGACCGGACTTTCGTCCACGCGGGCCGCACCGGGGCCCCGCACGAGCAGCGGAACGCGGATGCTCTCCTCGTGCGGCCAGCCCTTGCGGAAGAGCCCGTGCGACCCGTGCATGTCGCCGTGGACCGAGGTGACGACGATGACCGTGTCCTCGGGGAGGGCCTCGACGAGGGTCCCTATCGCCCGGTCGGTAGCCTCGATGTGGGCGTAGTAGCCACAGAGCTCCCTGGATGCCCTTTCGCGGACGCCTGCGTCCGCGGGGACGTTGCCCCGCAGCACGAGGGAGCCGGGCGGGACCGGGCGGGCGGCGCCGGCCTGCGCATCGTA
>Ga0265338_10002746_pt1 | contig 25823 bp, 22 predicted proteins | sample 42126metaG_FD_193579 | JGI IMG/M metagenome (GOLD analysis project Ga0265338, IMG submission 193579) | Rhizosphere microbial communities from Carex aquatilis grown in University of Washington, Seatle, WA, United States - 4-21-26 metaG | ecosystem: Host-associated > Plants > Roots > Rhizosphere...
CGGGACGGCAGGCGGGCGACGGCTGCCAGGACGCGGCCACCGCCGCCTTGGTCTCCCGGGCGACGGCCGAGATCACGTCGACCACCTGCAGCAGCTCCATCATGGCGGCCACGTAGCGCAGGAACACCGCCAGGCTGACCGCCACCAGCGCGGCCGCGACCACCACCGCGCGGGACACGGCCGGGCCGCTGCGGCCGTGGCTGAGCACCAGCGCGGTGACGGAGTAGGCGAACGCGGCCAGCAGGGTGCCGAACGCCACCCGGGTGATCCCGGACCGGACGAACGTCCTGATCACCCGGGGCGACAGCTGCGAGCTGGCCAGCTGCAGGGCGACCAGGGTGAGGGTGAACACCACGCCGAGGAAGGTCAAGGTGGCGGCGGAGATGTTCTCCAGGAAGCCGCTGCCCCAGGACGCGTCGGCCGGCAGCCCGCCCAGCGAGTGCCACAGGCCGTTGCCCGCGGCGGTCAGCACCGCCAGCCCGGTGCCGAGGACCAGCAGGACGGCCGGGATCACCCAGAACCGTTCCCTTACCCACTCCACCCGCCCAGCGGCGCCGGTAGCTGGCCGAGGACAGGGCGGGCTCGGCCAGCACCGGCGTGGCCGGGCCGCGCTGGTCAGCCGTCCGCATGCCGATCCCCCCGGGACACGGCACCGCCCGGGCGCCGCCTGAAGTAACTGAATGTGCTAGCAAAATTACGTCAGGTAGTTCCCGGTTCCCCCCGGGCCGAACCGCCACCGCCCGCCCCGCAGGTGCGGGTTCGTCCTGGTTAAGCCGGGTAGCCTGGCTGGCATTCGGGGAACCAGGTGCGGCGGAGGGCGGGAAGCGATGGCGGAGTTCGCCTACACGAGGGCACTGCAGGCGCTGGCCGACCACGCCTCGGTAGACGTGGACCGGCTGCTGGCAGCGTCCTGCACGCCCGCCTGGGACCCGGTTGTCTACCTGGCCGACTTCGGCCGCGAGACGCTGCTGCCGCTCAGCGCCGGGGCACCGGAGGAGCCGGTCGCGGACACGGCCGGCGGCGCCACGTTCACCACCGGCGAGCCGTCGCTGGTGCCGCGCCGCGGGCACGTGCGGGTCTGGGTACCGGTGACCGAGCAGACCGCCCGCATCGGGGTCCTGGCCGTCTCGGTGGCCGCGGCCGACGCCGACACGGTCCGGCAGGCGGAGCTGCTCGGGGTGTTCGCCGGCCTCGTGGTGGCGGCGAAGATGCGGGTCAGCGACGCCCCCAAGGTGCGGCGGCAGGGACGGCGGATGTCGCTGGCCGCCTCCATGCAGTGGGACACGCTGCCGCCGTGGACGCTCCGGGTGCCCGGCGCGATGGCGGCCGGCATCCTCGAGCCCGCCTACGACGTGGCCGGCGACACCTTCGACTACGCCGTCGACGGCGGCCGCATCAGCTTCGCGATCCTCGACGGGATGGGGCACGGGATCGCCACCACCGTGCTGACCGGCCTGGCAGTCGGCGCCTACCGGCACGCGCGGCGGGCCGGCGCGGCCCTGCCGCAGATCCACGCCGCCATCGACAGCGCCCTGGCCAGCCGGTATGACGACATGTCGTTCGCCACCGGCATCATCGGCACGCTCGACGTGCCCACCGGGCACCTGGAGTGGACCTGCGCCGGCCACCCGCCGCCGCTGCTGCTGCGCGGCCACGGCACCGCCGAGATCGCGACCACGCCGACCATCCCGTTCGGCCTGGGGGCGGGCACCCCCGGCGTCCACGCGCTCGACCTCAAGCCGGACGACGTGGTGCTGTTCTACACCGACGGGGTGACCGAGGCGCACACCGCCAACCATGAGCTGTTCGGCCTCGACCGGCTGACCGACCTGCTGGTCCGCGAGGCGGCGGGCGAGCAGCAGACGGAGGAGCTGCTGCGCCGGATGGTGCGCGCCATCCTCGACCACCAGCACGGCGACCTGCGGGACGACGCCACCATGCTGATGCTGCGCTGGGACGGGGCATGAACGAAATAGCAAGGACCCGAAACCGGTTAACTCGGGTGTGCGCAGCGCATCCGCTGCAGGCACCCATTTCGACACTGGGAGCACATCATGACGACCGAGAAGGCAATCCTGGCCGGCGGCTGCTTCTGGGGGGTACAGGACCTCGTCCGCAAGCTCCCGGGCGTGGTCTCCACGCGGGTCGGCTACACCGGCGGCGACGTGCCCAACGCGACTTACCGCAACCACGGCACCCACGCCGAGGCGCTCGAGATCCTCTTCGACCCGAGCCAGACCTCCTACCGGAACCTGCTGGAGTTCTTCTTCCAGATCCACGACCCGACCACCAGGAACCGCCAGGGCAACGACATCGGCACCAGCTACCGCTCGGCGATCTTCTACCTGGACGACGCCCAGAAGCAGGTCGCCGAGGACACCATCGCCGACGTGGACGCCTCCGGCCTGTGGCCGGGCAAGGTAGTCACCGAGGTGAGCCCGGCCGGGCCGTTCTGGGAGGCCGAGCCGGAGCACCAGGACTACCTGGTGAACTACCCCAACGGCTACACCTGCCACTACATCCGCCCGGGCTGGAAGCTGCCGCACCGCGCGGACAAGGTCACGTCCTAACCGCCACCCCGCGCCCCGCCCGCTGGCCAGCGCCGGCGGGCGGTCACAGCAGCGCCAGGAACTCCGCGTTGAGCCGGGCGGCGGCATCGCCCAGCGCGCCCGGCCCCGCCGCCAGCAGCGAGCGTGACGCCGACGGCATCACCCGGTCCGGGCAGGCCGCGAACGTGGCGGCCACGCCGGCCGGCGTCGCCCCCTGCGCCCCGACCCCGGGCGCGAGCAGCAGCCCGCCCGCCGCGGCCAGGTCGAGCGGCGGGCCCGTCGGCGTCGGTCCGATCACCGCCCCGGCCGGCCCCAGCCGCCCGGGCGCGAGCCGCGCGTTTACCGCGCCGATGCCGGCCAGCAGCCGCTGCTCCACCGTCACCCCGTCTCCGGCCGCCTGTACCGCCCGGCCCTCGGGGTTGGACGAGCGGACCACCACCAGCACGCAGCCGCCGGCCTCGTCCGCCCGCCGGGTGAATTCGCCCATCGCGTCCAGGCCCAGGTAGGGGTGCACGGTGACCGCGTCCGCGCGGATCGCCGCGTCCTCGCCCAGGTAGGCGGCGGCGTAGGCGTCGTTGGTGGACCCGACGTCGCCCCGCTTCACGTCGAGGATCACCAGCAGCCCGGCCGAGCGGGCCTCCGCCGCCAGCCGGGTCAGCGCCCGGATGCCGCGCCAGCCGTGCCGCTCGTAGAACGCGGACTGCGGCTTGATCAGCCCGACCGTGCCGGCCGCGGCCGCCAGCACGATGTCGGTGAACCGCTCGAGCCCGCCGGCGTCGTCGGTCAGCCCCCAGGCGGCCAGCACCGCCGCGTGCGGGTCGGCGCCCAGCACCAGCGGCCCGTACTTGGCGCGGGCGGCCGCGAACCGGTCGGCGAACGATGCGGGCATGTCCTCTATCGTCGCACCGGCTCATTTCCTGCGGAAAACAGGTTCATTGATTTGCCTCGTTTTCGTTCATCAGATCGTCAGCGGGTGGCTTCCCGCTTAAGATGTCCGGCGTGTCTTTGCAGGCCTCTATTTACTGGTTTCCGATGTCGTGAGTAACCCCGGCGAGTCCCGCGTCCTGCGGGTTTTCATCAGCAGCGCCTCCGGCGCCCTGGCGCCGTACCGCCAGGCGGCGGTCGACGTGTGCCACCGGCTCGGCTTCACGCCGGTGCACATGGAAGAGTTCGACGCGCAGCGCCCCCCGCCGCTAGACGTGTGCCGGCAGCAGGTCGAGAGCTCCGACGTCTTCGTGCTGTTGCTTGCCCACCGCTACGGTTCCCGGCCGCCAGGCCAGGCCCTGTCGTATACCGAGCTGGAATACAACTGGGCGGTGGCCAAGCCGCAGCTCGCGCTCTTGCCATTCGTCGTGGACCCAGCCTTCCCCTGGCCACCGCCGGACATCGACCGCAGCGCCGATGCGGACGCCCTCAAGCACCTAACTGCCCGGGTGCGGGCAAGCCACCTCGTTAAGGGATTCGCCGGGGTCGAGGGGTTCCGTGAGGACCTCATCGTCGCGCTGAAGCGGCACGAAACAGAGCGCCCGGCCGAGCCGATCCGGACGGGCGGCGATAGTGAGGGTGATGAGGCCCGACTGATCCCGCAGCCACCTGTGCGGCCGGCCTTCCATGCGGTGCCGGCGTACGTGGGGAGCGCCCGTTTCACCGGGCGGGCGGTTCACCTGGCAGCGCTGGACGAATGGGCCGGGTCAAGCGATCCGGTGATGGTAGTGGAGGCTATCGGGGGCACAGGTAAGAGCGCGCTCACGTGGCAGTGGGTTCAGGATCGGTCCCCGACCGCCATCAATGGGCTTACCGGCCGAATGTGGTGGAGTTTCTACGACGGATCCCCCTCAATGACTAGGTTTCTGCGAGAGGTTCTGGCGTACACCACGGGTCGTCCGATGAAGGAGATCGGGCAACTTGGACGGGCTGAACTAGCCGATGAGGTGATCGCCGAGCTCCGGCAGCGGCCGTATCTCCTCGTCCTTGACGGCCTTGAGCGCCTACTCTCCGCCTACCACCGATTTGACCCATCAAAGTTGCGGGACGAGGAAGTCGAGGCAGACCAACGGTCCCTGATCGACCCTCATGCGGAGGACGTGATTCGTCGCCTGGCCGCCACCGGGCCGTCGAAGATCCTCATCAGTAGCCGGCTGATGCCAACCGCTCTGGAAGGCCAATTCGGTCTGCGGCTGCCAGGAGTGCGGCACCTGCGATTGCCTGGCCTGAGCAATGGCGATACACGGGTCCTGCTGGCCCGCGTGGGTGTATACGGTAGCCAGCAGGCCATTTCCGGTTTCTTCTCGCCCCTCGGCAACCACCCGCTGCTGATCGGAATGGTGGCCGGCCTGGTCAACGATTATCGTGCTGAGCCGGGCGGGTTCGACTCCTGGCTGGCCGACCCGGCTGGCGGCAAGACGTTCACCGTTAAGGATGCCGACCTCATCCAGCGTCGCACCCACATCCTCGCTGCAGCGCTGGATGGGCTGCAGCCCGGTCCCCGACGATTGCTCGGCTGGATCTCCGTGCTGGCTGGATCGGTCAGCTGGTCCACGCTGGACGCCATCAATCCTTTCCTTCATGATCCGCCGCGACCGAGCCCGCGGCGGCTGCTCGGCCGGATTTCCGTCAGCTGGTCCACGCTCGACGCGATCAACCCATTCCGGGCTGACCAGGAACGCGAAGCGGGTCAGGAGCGCACCACCCAGACCGCCTTGCAGGCCAGGGCTCAACTCGACGCCGCGCTGACCGAGTTGGAGAACCGCGGGCTGCTGTGGTGGGACAGGTCCGCTAACTGCTATGACCTGCATCCCATTATCCGCTCCTACGCCCACGAGCAACTCGAAGAACCCGACCGGGTGCAGGCCAACGATCGGGTACGAGACCATTTCGAGGCACTGCCACCGGACCAATTTGAACGCGTGACCAGCGTGGAAGATCTCACGCAGACCATCACCATCTTCCGGGCGCTGATCGGCGCAGGTCACCAAGACCAGGCCAGCAAATTGTGGGCGAAATTCGGCAAGGTCCTGTTGGTCGACCTCGGCGCGTACGCCACCGTCACCGAGATGCTGACCCCACTCCGCCTGGTCGGCGGTGTCCGGGTCCGTGGTGACCTGGCGATCGCGTGGCAGCTCATGGGTCAATATGAAAAAGCAATCAGTCAGGAAGCTGACATCCTGAGCGAGAGAATCCACCGGAGCGATCTCAAGGGCGCCTGCACTTCCCTGAATGCACTGTCGGCTTACTTCGCCGACAGTTCCGCCTACGTCGCTGCCACCCGTTACGACGACCTGCATGCCGCACTGCTTTCGGCAGCCGGGCACGACGCTAGCGCCGTCCTCTACCTTGCCCGTGCTGCCCGGGCCATCAAACAGGGCCGGATCGAAGACGCCGAACGCCCGCTCACCCGAGCGCAGAGCCTGTGCTCGGCAAATGATCCGTGGCTGGACGAGATGGTCGAAATCTGGCGCCTATACCTGGCGCTGGAAGCAAATCAAACGCTGACACGAGACCAGCTCGCGAAATCGGCAGACCGAGTGCATTCCCAGCGGGGGCGCAGAGATCTGGCCATGTTGCGCCTCCGTCTGTGCATAAATCAGCAGCGGTTTCCCGAGGCCCTATCGGCGGCACACGACCACGAGCAACTTGGCCGCAACGCTGGCCTTGAAGTCGCTCCCGCCGCAAGCGCGTTCCTGCTCGCCAAGCTCGGCCGCCCCAGCGAGGCCGGGGTCGTATTGGAAGACGCGCTTGCCCGACTACCCCGTATTCACCCGGCTCAGCGTCCGCACGAATATCTGGCAAGAGCACTCCATGAGATGGGGCGGTCGTCTGAAGCCGCTTCCCATGCGCGCGCCGCCTACCAGCAATCGTGGGCCGATGGTCCCCCGAACTGCGACTACTGGAGGTTGCGCGACGCCCGCAAAATGCTGGAGGAGACGGGCGATCTGGTACCCGAACTGCGGGTCGTCGAACCAGCCGCGGTGACGGTTCCATTGGAAGCCGAAATCCGCGAATATATCGCTTCCGTGGAGGCCAATGCTGTTTAGATCGCGAGTGATCAGCGGGCTGCCCGCCCCGCCCGCTCGTGGATCAGCCCGTAGCCGATCGCCTGGGCGACGGTGAGCACCCGGTGGTTACGGGCGTCCGCGCGGATCTCCTCGGCGTCCCGGCCGGTGGCCTCGGCCAGCCGGTAGAACAGCGAGTCGGTCATCCGGCTGGCCAGCTCCTCGCGGGCGGTCACCGCGGTGAGGGTGCCGCCGAACCGCAGCGTGGGCTCGGACAGGGTGAACGAGGCGTTGGGGTAGGCCAGGCGGCGCGGGCAGGAGGCGAGCACGCCGAGGGCGGGGCCGCCGTTCTCGCCGCCGGCGTACGCCTGGACCGCGGCCCGCAGCGTGTCGAGCACCCCCATCAGGGTGAGCACGGCGGGCAGCTCGGCCCGCAGGTTCTGCAGCTCCAGGCGGACCGGGCCGCTGCCCTCGGCGTCGAGGGTGAGCAGCAGGGCCGACAGCCGGGTGGCGGCCGCGTCGTCGAAGTACCCCGACGCGAGCACGATGCGCTGGGCGAGCAGCCGCTCGGTCAGCCCGTCCGGCTGGCCGGCCGGCGGGTCGAGCCAGACCCGGGCCGGCGGCAACGGGCCCGGGTCTGGCACGCCCGGGGTCCACGGTGACGGCGGGCGGCCAGGACCCGGGCCGCCGGGCCGCGGCTGGCCCGGCCAGGGGACGTCCGGGCCGCCCGGGTCGTGACGGCCGGCCGCGCGTCGCTCATCCATGCAGGCTCCAGTTGATCTCGCCGCCGATGGCGGCCGCGTAGCGTTCCAGGGTGGAGGCGCGGGCGTCGGTCGCGCCGGACTCCAGCCGGGCCACCGCCGACTGGGAGGTGCCCATCCGGGCGGCTACCTCGGTCTGCGACAGCCCGGCCGCCAGGCGCTGCTCGGCCAGGCCGCGGACCAGGCCGGCCCGCCGCTCCGCCATCCGGCGCAGCGCCATCTCCCGGAAGCCGGGCAGCAGCGGAAGCTCCTCGTCCATAGCGAAGAGGGTATCTCAAATATGAGATACCCTCTTCGCCGGCCAGTTCCCTAGGACCCGGTGCCGTAGGCCGCGGCGATCTCCCGCGAGCCGCCCCAGCGGCTGTAGGTGGGGGACTGCGGCCAGCCGTCGGGTGAGTCCTGCCACTCCTCCTGCCGCCCGTACGGCAGCAGGTCGATCAGCGCGAAGGAGTGGCTGAGCTGCTCGGTGCCGCGGCCGCTGGTGTGCCAGGTGCGGTACACGGTGTCGCCGTCGCGCAGGAACACGTTCACCGCGAAGCCCCCGCCGGGCGGCGCGCCGACGTCCGCCCCGAACGGGCTGCCGGCGGTGGAGTACCAGGTCATCTTGTTGCCCACCCGCCGCTTGTAGGCGAGCGCCTGGTCGATCGGGCCCTGGGTGACGATGACGAACCGGGCGTCCCAGTTGTCGAGGAACTCCAGCCGGGTGTACTGCGAGGTGAACCCGGTGCAGCCGGGGCACTGCCATTCCTCGCCGTCGAACCACATGTGGTTGTACACGATCAGCTGGGACTTGCCCGCGAAGACGTCGGCCAGCCGGACCGGCCCGTGCTCGCCTTCCAGCACGTACTCCGGCATCCGTACCATCGGCAGGCGGCGGCGCTGCGCCGCGATCGCGTCCAGCTCCCTGGTCGCGGCCTTCTCCCGGGCGCGCAGCGCGTCCAGCTCACGCTGCCAGGTGCCGGCGTCGACGACGGGCGGTAGCGCGGTGTCGGCCATGGGGCCTCCTCACTGGTGTCCTGGTAATGCTCGCACCAGTAAGACGCCGCCGGCCCGGTAAAGTCATCGGCCGGTTGACCACGGGAACCGGGCCGGCGACAGTCAGTGGGTGGACGCCGACGTCATCGCCAGCATTGAGACGTTCCCGCTGCGCATACCGTTCCTGCCCGGCGGGCGCCCGCCCGCGGGCGGGCGGGCGGTGGACTCGCTGCTGGTGCGGGTGACCACCGCGGCCGGCTGTACCGGCTGGGGCGAGGCGCTCGGGTTCGAGATGACCCCGGCCGCCTGCCGGGCGGTACGGGACGTGATCGCGCCGCTGTGCGCGGGCCAGGACGCGACCCGGATCCCCGCCCTGATGCGCACCCTGGCCCAGCGGCTGCACGTGCTCGGCCGGAGCGGGGCGCTGGTGCACGCCCTGTCGGCGCTCGACATCGCCCTGTGGGACATCGCGGGCAAGGTCGCGGGCCTGCCGCTGCACCGGCTGCTCGGCGGCGGCACGGCCGAGCTGCCCTGCTACGCCAGCCTGGACGGCTGCGGCGACCCGGCGCTGGTCCGCGCGGCGGTACGGGACGCCCTGGCCGCCGGGTTCGGCGCGGTGAAGCTGCACGAGCGGGACGTGGCGGTGGTGCGCGCCGCCCGGGCGGAGGCCGGGCCCGACGCCGGCCTGATGCTCGACGTCAACTGCGCGTGGTCGCTGGCCGAGGCCAGGCAGCGGGCAGCGGAGCTGGCAGGCACCCGGCTGGCGTGGCTGGAGGAGCCGCTGTGGCCGCCGGAGAACTACGACGGCCTGGCCCGGCTGCGCGCGTCCTGCGGCATCCCGCTCGCGGCCGGGGAGAACGTGTCCACCCTGCTCGACTTCGACCGGCTGATGGGCGACGGCGCGGTCGACGTGGTACAGCCCAGCCCGGCCAAGATGGGCGGCGTCACCGAGCTGGCCAAGGTGTTCGCGGTCGCCGCGGTCCGCAACGTGACGGTCTGCCCGCACACCTTCTACCACGGGCCCGGCCTGCTGGCGGCGGCGCACGCGGCGGCCGCGCTGGGGCCGCCGGGCACGATGATCGAGTGGCGCCACGCCGCCCTGGAAGCCCGGCCCTACGGGGCCGCGCTCAGCCCGGCGGCCGGCCGGCTCCGGCTGCCGTCCGGCCCGGGGCTCGGCCTCGACCCCGACCCGGCGGTGCTGCGCGCCTACCGGGTGGAGGACTGAGCGGGTCGCCGCGCGCACCCGTTAAGATAATCCCGTGCAGCACGCGATCCAGACCACGGCGCCGGACACCTCCGGCCCCCGGCTGCTGCATTAGCTCGGTCCGCCAGCCCACCGGAGTCAGTCTCCGGGACCGGGCACCGTCGCGGGCTGGCTCCCCTGGGCGCTCACCAGGGAGACTCACTGTGAACGATCACCGCGACATCAACCGTGACCTGCGGGTCTTCGCGACCGACCCGCTCGCCGGGGCAGGGCTGCCGCTGTGGCTGCCCGACGGCGCCGTCATCCGCGAGGAACTGCAGGCACTGGCCAGGGAACTGGCCCGGGCCGACGGATGCCAGGGCGTCTACTCGCCCGTGCTCGGCAAGCGCGCCCTGTACGAGCGGTCCGGGCACTGGGCCAAGTTCAGCGACGACATGTTCCCGCCGATGAGCGTCGGCGGCGACGAGCTGGTGCTGCGGCCCGCCAACTGCCCGCACCACGCGCTGATCTACGCGGCCGGCCAGCACTCCTACCGGGAGCTGCCGGTCCGGTTCAACGAGCTGGCCGCGATGTTCCGCGCGGAGCGCTCCGGGGTGCTGTCCGGGCTCAGCCGGGTGCGGCAGATCAACCTGGACGACACCCACGTGTTCTGCCGGCCCGATCAGGTCGCGGCCGAGGCCGCCCGCGGCTTGCGGGCGGCGCTGCGCGCCCAGCAGGTCCTCGGCCTGCCAGTGGACTACGTGCGGCTCTCGCTGCGCGACGACAGCCCCGCCTACCTGGGCAGTTCCGACCAGTGGGCGGCGGGTGAGTCCGCCCTGCGGGAGGCCGCGGCGGCTGCGGGCCTGGCCGGGCACTATCTGAGCCTGGTGGACGCGCCGGGTGAGGCCGCGTTCTACGGGCCCAAGCTTGACCTGCAGGTCCGCGACGGGCGCGGCCAGGAGGAGACCATCGCCACCGTGCAGGTCGACTTCAACCAGCCCGAGCGGTTCGGCCTCGGCTACACCGCCGCCGACGGATCACGTCAGCCGGTGGTGATGATCCACCGCGGGACCGTCGGGTCGATGGAGCGGGTGGTCGCGGCGCTGCTCGAGCGTTACTCGGGACGGCTGCCGCTGTGGCTGGCACCAGTACAGGTGTGCCTGCTGCCGGTTGGCCCCGCCCAGGACGAGGCGGCCCGCCGCCTGGCCGACGCGCTGCTCGCGGCCGGGCTGCGGCCACGGCTCGCACCCGAGGGGTCGCTCGGCGCGCGGGTCAGGGAAAGCAGGCAGCGGCGGGACAACCTGATCGCGGTCATCGGCGAGAGCGAGGCCGCGGCCGGCACCGTCGCGGTGACCGACGTGGGCGGCGGGTTCCGCGGGGCGGTGAGCGAGGACGCCTTCGTCCGGCTCGTCGCGGACGCCTACCGGGGGAGGTACCCACAGGTCAGCTGGCCCCGGTGAATGCCAGCCGTAAATCACAGCGGTGTAATTCCTTGTGGACAACCGGCAACCCGGCGTGACCATTCCGCGACGATTCCCGGCGCACCGGGCTGCGGGAAGCCGGCAGTGCCGGCAACCACTGGGTGGGTCACTGCCGGTTCATCGGGCCGTTGTTGGCGACGATGGCCGCGACCGGGGGGATGACCAGCGCGACGGCGGACATGATCACCGCCGCCAGGATCGAGAAGCGCCAGATCACCATCCAGGCCAGCACGATCAGCAGCAGGCAGATGCCCATCATGACGAAGTACGCCCGCCGCCGGGGACGCTGCCGGAGTTCCCCTAGGGCCCGGCGCGAGTCCTCGTCCGTCATCGCCTCGCCTTCTTCCCTGCTCACGCGAAGCCGTACCCGGACTGGGCCGCGTCAGTCATCCAGGGCGAAGGTGAACATCTTGTCCGCCTCGATGCGCGCTCCCACCGCGTCCAGCTCGTCAAGCCAGGTCTCGAACTGCGGGCCCTGCAGCGGCAGGTAGTGGTCGAGCATCGCCTGCCGCAGCTCGGCACCGTCCGGGGACGCCAGGTCGAACAGCTCTGCCCGCCCGTGCACGGTGACTGCCAGCTCCTCGCCCGGCAGGTGGGTGGCGCTGACCGAGGGCCGCTCGGCGGTGACCGTAGCCACCGTCAGCAGGCGCATGCCCTGCAGCCGCTCGCACAGCCGCGCCGCGCTCAGCCGGCGCTCTTCGCTGAGGATGCCGCGCAGGTGACCCCCGGCCCCGGCGGCGCTGCGGTCGAGCAGGACCTGCAGGCGATCGATTTCTTCCGGGGTCTCTCGCACCCGCGGATTAGAGCACACGGGGCCGACATTCCCGGGCCGGTCAGGGCCAAGGCGGCGGACCAGGCCCCATTCGGTCAGGGGAGGGCAGTGCGGCTGACCACGACCAGGTAGCGGCAGCCCTCGGCGGCCTCGTTGCGGAACTCGCGCGGCCGCGGCTCTCCCAGCACGAACGTGTCACCCGGCCGCAGGACGTGCACGTCGTCCCCGTCGGCCAGGGTGAGCTGGCCGGCCAGCACCCAGACAAGCTGGGCGATGAACGCGTAGGCGCCAGCCGGGTAGGGAACCCGCGCGCCCGCCGGCAGCAGCACCTCGGTCACCGCGGCCGGGAACCCGGGAGTGGACACCTGGCGGCGCCGGTAGCCGGTCTCCGGGTCGCGCCACTCGGGGGTGTCCGCCGCGCGGCGGACACCCCCGCCCGCCTGCCGGATGCCGCGGTCCGGCTCGCCGGGCGGCGCCATCCCCGGCGGCGCGTCCCCGGTCGGGGCCGCTTCAAGCAGCTCGGCGATGCTGAGCTCAAGGGCGGCCGACAGCCTGCCCAGCAGCGCCGCGGTCGGGCTGCTCTCGCCCCGCTCGATCTTGCTGATCATCGCCCGGGACACGGCCGACGCGGCGGCCAGCCGGTCCAGCGACCAGCCCCGCGCGCGGCGCAGCGCCCGCAGCCGTTCCCCGAACGCCCCCGGTGAATCTACTATAGTAGACATGTCTCCACTATATAAGATCCGGCTGGCCGAGCCCGCCGACGCGGAGCCGCTGCGGGCGATCCGCAACGACGTGATCGAGCACTCGACCGCGATGTGGACTACCCGGCTGCTGACCCCCGGCGACGGCCGGGCCTGGCTGGAGGACAACATCGCGCGCCGTTCGGCCTACGTGGCCGAGGCGTCCGGCCAGGTGATCGGCTACGCCAGCTGGTCACCCTGGCACGCCAAAGACGGCTACCGGCACACCGTGGAGGACTCCGTGTACCTGGCCAGCGGGCACCAGGGGCACGGGCTCGGCACCGAGCTGCTGCGCACGCTGATCGCGGCCGCCCGCGAGTCCGGCGCGCACGTGATGATGGCCAGCATCGAGGCGTCCAACGACCGCTCGGTCGTCCTCCACCAGCGGCTCGGCTTCCAGGTGGTCGGCACCGCCCGCGAGGTCGGCACCAAGTTCGGCCGCTGGCTCGACCTCATCATGATGAGCCTGCACCTGTAACGTCCGGCCCCCTCTCCTGGTGCGGGTTGACGGTTAGCTTGGCTGGTCCGGCGGGCCGCTGGTTGAGCGCACTAGCGCTTCTTGCTGTTATCTCAAATGAGGCCTGGGGGCGGCACAGCGTTGGATGGTGGCCAACCCCCGGCGCCCCATGCGCCGCACGGCGGCGGGCCCACGAGGGCTCATGGAAACTTTTCGGGGCTATGGCACCTGTTAATTACCACGCGGACAAAACTTTCCACGCCGACGACTCTGCGTCCGGACACGCGGGCACCGACCGTCACCTGGCTACCCTGAGGCCCAGATTCCCTGGTCAGGCGGCCGCGTTGCCGGGCCTGGCGGCCTGCCCTTGGGGGTGTTGCCGGGCAGGGTTACCCTGCGCCCTAACCGGACACCTCGCGCTTCTTGCTGTTATCAGAGTGACGGCAGCGGGGCGGCCGGGACGCGACGTGCACGGGACGGGGACGTGGCCGGGTGAGTCAGCCGCACCCGTTCGGGCTAGTCGGTGCCTGACTCCATGGCGGCGCGGTCCAGCATCTCGTCGCCGGAGGCCTGGCTGCCACCGGACGCGATCGCCTCGGCCCCGCCGGTCGGCATCGCGCCGATCAGCTCGGCGGGCGACGACGCGGCGGTGCTGCCCGCGCCGATCAGGGCGGCGTGGCCGCCGCCGAACATGCCCAGGCCCGCGTACTGCTCCAGCTTGGCGCGGGAGTCGGCGATGTCCAGGTTGCGCATGGTGAGCTGGCCGATCCGGTCCGCGGGCCCGAACGCGGCGTCTTCCACCCGCTCCATCGACAGCTTGTCCGGGTGGTAGCTGAACCCGGACCCGGACGTGTCGAGCACCGAGTAGTCCTCTCCCCGCCGCAGCCGCAGGGTCACGCTGCCGGTCACCGCGGTGCCCACCCAGCGCTGCAGCGACTCGCGGATCATCAGCGCCTGCGGGTCGAGCCAGCGTCCCTCGTACAGCAGCCGGCCAAGCTTGCGGCCCTCGCTGTGGTAGGCGGCGATCGAGTCCTCGTTGTGGATCGCGCAGACCAGCCGCTCGTAGGCGGCGTGCAGCAGCGCCATGCCGGGCGCCTCGTAGATGCCGCGCGACTTGGCCTCGATGATCCGGTTCTCGATCTGGTCGGACATGCCCAGGCCGTGCCGCCCGCCGACCGCGTTCGCCTCGAGTACCAGGGCCACCGCGTCGGCGAACTCCTTGCCGTTGATGGCGACCGGGCGTCCCTGCTCGAAGGTGACCGTGACGTCCTCGGACGGGATCTCGACCGACGGGTCCCAGAACCGGACGCCCATGATCGGCTCGACCAGCTCCACGCTGGCGTCCAGGTGCTCGAGCTGCTTCGCCTCGTGGGTAGCGCCCCAGATGTTCGCGTCGGTCGAGTACGCCTTCTCCTTGCTGGCCCGGTACGGGAGCCCGCGGTCGGCCAGCCACTGGGACATCTCCGCCCGGCCCCCCAGCTCGCTGACGAACGCGGCGTCCAGCCAGGGCTTGTAGACCCGCAGCGACGGGTTGGCGAGCAGGCCGTAGCGGTAGAACCGCTCGATGTCGTTGCCCTTGTAGGTGGAGCCGTCGCCCCAGATCTGCACGTCGTCCTCGAGCATCGCCCGGACCAGCAGCGTGCCGGTGACCGCGCGGCCAAGCGGGGTGGTGTTGAAGTAGGCGCGCCCGCCCGACCGAATGTGGAACGCTCCGCAGGTCAGCGCGGCGAGACCCTCCTCCACCAGGGCGGCCTTGCAGTCGACCAGGCGGGCGCCCTCGGCCCCGTAGGCGCCGGCCCGGCCGGGCACCGACGCCACGTCGGGCTCGTCGTACTGGCCGAGGTCGGCGGTGTAGGTGTAGGGCACCGCCCCCTTCTCGCGCATCCAGGCGACGGCGACCGACGTGTCCAGGCCGCCGGAGAAGGCGATGCCGACACGTTCACCAACGGGGAGGGAGGCGAGCACCTTAGTCATGACTGCAATTATATGCATGACACTGTATGATCATGCAACCCGGACAGGCGGCCTCGGCCCAATCCCTCCCCCGGTCGAGGCGGTAACTCGGTCGGGCCTTACCTCGCTTCTTGCTGTTATCATTTGGCTTGAACGCTCCCTGACCCATTCCCGGCATCCCCTCCCTTACCGCGGCCCCTGTACTGGCCGACGGGGCCGCCGCGGCCCGGCTGGCGGGGCCGCTCCCCCCTGGCCCGGCGGCCTGCGCCAGCTCGGCGGCGTTCATGGCTACCGTCATGTCCTTCGGCATCGGGCACGTCATCGGCCCCCATCTCAGCTAGCGGCGCCTGCCCGCCTCCCGTATTGCCCTCACAGAGGCCCCGCTACTTGCTGTTATCCGCCTGCGCGGGAGAGCCGCGTTGCGAACGCACGCTGCTTTTTACTGTTATCTCGGGCCGGAGGGCTGCGCGCGGTGATCAGAGAGGCGAGGCTCAGTAGTCGGAGCAGGTAGCACCGGAGGGCGGAGTCGCGGGAGCACGTTGTTGCGGCGGCGCGGGGTGGACGTGACGCGGGCAGGGGCAGAGGCGCGGGCAGGGACGGCGGCGAGCATGGGCGGCGCGATGGCGCGCGGGGCCGGGTGGCGTGGCGGGCGCCGCGAGGACCGCAGGGCGGGGCGGCGAGGTGTCGGGGACGGCGACAGGGCGGGCGAGTCGCCGCCGGCACCGGCCGGTCGCGGCGGCGCCACGCCGCGCTCACTCCAGTCACATGAAGAACTCCGGCACTTCTGGTTGAACTACCTTTAATCCTGCCACTCGGGTTAAAGCACATAACTCTACGCAGGAAATGACACTATTTCCCTTAAAAGGCAAAGCAAGCAATTCCTCCTGTTTTACGCTCAGCACACCTACCTGTAGGCCGCAACTCAGGAGGAATTCCTTGTTCCGCACCCGTGCACGCATTTTCGTGCCACCACTAGTAATAGCCCTGCTAGCCCTTTCGGGCTGCGGCGGAGTAGCCGCCACAGCCGGAAGTACTAGCCCGAACGGGCTACAGAAAACAACGCTCAACGTGGCCGTCGTGCCCGCGGTCGATTCCGCGGGCTTTTTCGTCGCCCTGCATGACGGGCTGTTCAAGCAGCAGGGCCTGACCGTTAACTACTCCCCCGCCGTCAGTAGTGACCAGGTAATCGGCCAGCAGCTAGCTGGAAAGTATGACATTACTGGCGGGAACTACGTCTCTTACATCCAGCATTACGTAGTTGATCATCAGACCCAGCTCGAGATCATCGCCGAGGGATCGGTGATGCAGCAGGGCACGCAGGCGATCTACACGATGCCCGGGTCCAAGATAACTACCCTCGCCCAACTGAAGGGGCACGTGCTGGGGATCAACGCACCCCAGAACATTAACTACCTGCTCGCCGCCTCGGTGCTCACCGAGAATGGCATCAAGCTCAGCCAGGTGCGCTTCCCGGCCGCGCCGATCCCGTTCCCGCAGATGGCATCGGAGCTCGCGGCGGGCAAGGTCGACGCGGCCGCGCTACCGGAGCCGTTCGCCACCTCGGCCGAGCAGGAGTACGGGGCGGTCGAGCTGACCGACCTCAACCAGGGGGCGACCGAGCAGTTCCCCATCCAGGGGTACGTGGTCACCAAGTCCTGGGCCCAGCAGAACCCGGGCACCCTGCGGGCGTTCACCACCGCGCTGGAGCAGGGCCAGGAGATCGCCGACACCAGCCGCCCCGCGGTGGAAAAGGCGATGGAGGCGCTGAGCGGCCCGAAAAACGGGGAAGTGCAGCCGATCGTGGCCGCGGTGATGGCGGTGAATATCTACCCAACCGCCATCGACAAGGTGCGGATCCAGCGCGTCGCCGACGTGATGTACCAGTTTGGCCTGCTGCGCAACCGGTTCAACGTGACCCCGATGATCGGTCCCTGACCCGCCCAGCGGTTGATGAGTCGCGCTGGCGGGCCGTGCCGTCCGACCCGCCAGCGCTCTCATCGCCCGGCCGACGAGGCGCTGGCGGAAAATTGCGCATCTCGGCCGGCCCGCCGCGATACTTTGACCTGCAGCCGCGCCCAACGGGCGCACCCAGGGGGAGGTGGGTTGCCGTGCCTGATGCCGAGACGGGCCCAGAGACCCCGCCGCTTACCCATTACGACCACGCGAGGCGTACCTCTTCGCTGGCGGCTCAGGACAAGGTAGAAAGCGCGCTGTTCGCGCGCGCGCGGTGGCGGGCGGTTGAATCCGCCGAGATCACCCGCTTCGTCGGCCGTTATGTCTTCCCTGGCGAGGTCAGCGCCGCCATCACCGCCGAGCAGGCGTCCATCTGGCGCGCCGTCAGCACGCCTTTGCTGTTGTTCCGCGACTGCATGAACGCGCTATCACAGGCCAGGCAGGCAGTCAGGCGAGGCGTGTACGACGAACACGACGAGCCGAAATGGATACGCGAGCGCGAGGAACTCGGCCGCCAGCTGAGCTCGGCGCAGGAGTACCTAGCGACCAAGCGACGCGCCCGCAGCCAGGCTGCCAACGACGCCGTGATGACCCGGGTCAAGGCGACGGTGGAGGCCGCGGAGGCCGAGATCCTCCGCGCGGGCACGGTCGCTGAAGGCCTGTCCGGCCCCGCCACTGCCGACGGCGCCGCCACGACAGCCGGGAAGCGGCGTCGCCGACAGACCCCCGCCGCGGGGTCGGCCCCGGATCCGGTCGAGCAGGTGGAGCGGGAATTCCGGAAAGCGGAGGAAAGCCTCGGCCAGATCCAGCGAGGTTTCGCGGACTTCGCCAGCGCGGAAGAACGGCGCCGGCTCGCACTCGAACCGGAAATCGACCTGCGGATGCGCCAGGACACTGCCTGCCAGACGGCGATGACCAGCGCGCTGGCCGCACGAGACGCACTCGCGGAGGAGCTGCTGGCCCAAGGCACTCTGCCGGCCGCGCGAACGTTCGTGAACAGCCGGATAGGCAACCTGACCAGCGTCGCGATGGAGATTCCGCCGGAGTCGGGGCTGTACGACACGGTCCCGCGGTCCAGCCCCGTCATCACCGAAGCGATCGAGCAGGTCTTGAACTGGCTCAGGCGGATGAAGGGGGCGAGCCTCGGCATCGCCGGGCCGCGAGGGGCTGGCAAGACAACCCTCATGGACTATTTCTGCCTGTCCGAGTCCGCTGCCCCCGGCACCCGGGAGTGGGTCCGGCTGCGCGTTTCGGCGCCGGTCGAGTACGTGGCCCTCGACTTCATCCGGCATTTGCTTTTCCAGCTGAGCACGGCGATCTTGCAGTTGCACCCGGGGCAGCTCACCGCGACCGCCCCGAGCGCTCCGCCAGCGGACGGACCGCTCAAGCGCACCCTACGGCGCCTGAGGAGTATGCGCACCGCGAGCACCCCCCCGTTGCTGCTCGGGTTGCGCGTGCTGGCGCTGCTCGCCGTCCCGCTGATCGCAGCGAGCACGGCGAGCGCGGTCCGCCCCGCCCATGTCGCCATCATCGTCAGCGCGCTGAGCATGTTCTTCACCATGCTGTTGTGGCTACGGGAGTCAGGCCGCCGCCGCCCGTCACGGGGCATACGGTCGGTCATCCTCCTGGCGCCGGTCGCTGCCGTGGTCGCGGTCGCGGTCACGGCCCTGCCCGTGATCGACCCCCGCCTGGTGCCAGCTCAGCGGCGATCGCGCTGGGCGCCGCCCTGCGGTTCTTCATCCTCGCGGCCACGGGGGCGCGACAGACCGCGGCCGTGATATCAGTGCTGCTGGTCGGAGCGGGCCTGGCCGCCGCTGGGCTTGCCTGGTACCCGGGCCGGGTCAACTTCGCGTTCTCCCTGGCGTGCGGGCTGCTCGTGCTGGCAGCCTCGTGGTCCGTGCACCCGTGGCGCCTGCCGCCGCCGCCGCCGCGCGATTGGTTCGGGCGGCTCCTGGGACGTTGGCAAGCGCAACCCTATCGGGAGCGGCAGGCGGAGCTGAACCGGGTACGCGAGCGGGTGATGGAGGCCGCCCAGGCCACCTCGGCCCGGGCGGTACCGCCACCGCGGCCTGAACTGCGTGACGCGGGCCACGGTCTACCGAGCAGTCAACTGGCCCGTCACGCGGCCGAACTGCGCGGGTATATCGAGTTCAGCCAAACCCTGAGCACCGGCCTGCAGCAGACCTGGACCGCTGGCATAGGCGGTACCTTTCCCGTCAGTTTCGCGAACGCCGCCAGTCGCGGTAGTTCCTGGGCCCGGCAACCGTGGAGCGTGCCGACGGCGGTGGAGCAGTTCCGGGAACTGGCCGCGGAGGCGGTGAACGTGCACGGCGGGGTGATCGTCTGCATCGACGAGCTCGACAAGCTCGAGTACGACAAGTCGGCTGCCTTCCTCAACGACATCAAGGCGATCTTCGGCGTCCCCGGCGTTTTCTTCCTGGTGTCGGTCTCGGAGAACGCGGCGGCCGGCTTCGAGCGCCGCGGCGTGCCCTTCAGGGACGTCTTCGACTCGTCCTTCGACAACATCATCACGGTCGGCTACCTGACCTGGGAGCAGTCGCAGGAACTGCTCAACCGCCTCGTGGTGGGGATGCCCGCGCCGTTCGCCGCCCTCTGCCACGTGTTCGCCGGCGGCCTGGCCCGCGATCTGATCAGGGCCGCCCGGTCGGTCCTGGCCTTCGGGGAGCCCGACGGGCGGCTTGTCCTGTCGGCGGCCGCCACCCGGCTCTGCCTTGACGAAATGCTGGGGAAGGCGCACGGGGTATTCCGCGAGCTGGCGCTGCTAGGCGACGACGCGTTCGCGATGAGCCTGCTCGCGCACGTCCAGTCATCCGACGAGACCTTCCGCCAGCCAGGCGACTACCTGGCGTGGAGCGAACATGTCGCCGCCTGGATCCGCGAGGCTTCCACCGGCCCCGACTTCGCGGCGGCGGGCGGGAAGGCACTGCGGTTCGCCCGGGAACTAGCCGTGTTCGGTTACTTCACCGCGACGGTCCAGCAGTTCTTCACCAACGACCTCAGCCACAGCGTGTTCGAGGCCGCGGACATCGACCGGCTGGCCCGGGCACGCCAGGCGATGGCCGTGAGTCCCGTCGTCGCGGAGCGGTACGTCGCCGAGTTCCGGCGCGGGTTCGGCACTTGGCAGGTGCCGCACCCGGTGTCAGGGGTGGCGGAGGACTGACCACAACGGGCCCGGCACCGGATCGCAGCCAGATAGGGGGCTCCCCCTGTGTCGGCCGTTGAAGCGTCCCGCGTCCGCTCGCCGGCCTCTTCCCCCTTCGGCGCAGGCCCGCTTGATCGCTTCTCGCAGGGCGTCGGGGCTGTCCCCATTCAGCAAGCATCAGTCATCGCTTCCTACCGGGGGCGACTCCTTAGCGAGGCTACCCTCAGTGCTACGGCGCCTGGTTCTGCGCGTGAGACCCGAACGCGCCCCCGCAGACAGATGACGAGGAGGGATCAGTGGACGGGGACTGGGACTGGGACTGGGTACAGGAGACCGCCTTGGACATCGGCGGCACTTTCACCTTCGCGCGCGGCGCGTCCCCCGAGCAGGTCATGACGGCATTCGGGATGAACCCGGCCAGGGCGCTCCTGGTCCCGGCGTCAGATTTCGCTCAGGCGCTTCATGACCCCGACTGGCTGCGAACCGAACCTCCGGAGCATCCCTGGATACGGGTCGGCGTGGCTGGCGAGTGGGGCTTCGCGCTCGATGAGAGCATGGCAGGCTCCGGCGGCTACGAGGACGCTGCCGTAAGCGCACTGGCAGCGGGCACCGAGGTGGTGCTGTTCACCCACACCCAGACTATCGACGACTTCCGCTACTGGGCGGACGGCACCCTAGTGACTTCGTTCGAGCCGATGAACGGATCGGAGCGGTACGGGACCGAGCCGGACCGGTTCGTGGAGCGGATGCGGCAGGTCGGGCTGCCGACAGCCATCGATGATGATGACGACGACACGGACCCCGTGATCGCGCTGCTGCGGATGCTGACCGTCGCGCTCGGCATCTGGGTACCGCGCGACCTCGCGCTCGGCCCACTGCTCACCGTCCAGCGCGAGACGCCACTGCCCCTGCTCCCGGCAGGCGCCCAGCCCGTCGCGGTCCGGGCCGAGCGGATCAGGCCCCACCTGCAACGACTGCTCGCCAGCGGCGTCACCGCCGACGCCATCGCCGCCCGTACCCAGCCCCGAATGTCACCAAAAGTAATCGACGCCATAGTCAGGGGCGCGAAGATGACGATCCCCGTCAGGACCGCGGAGCAGATACTCGCCATGCAGCTGCCACCCAACGCGTGATCCTGTCAGCCCACTGACGCCAGGCCGAACGACCTCCTCGCCCAGCTCCCGGCGTCCGCTGCCGCCCGCCGGGCCCTCAGGCCGCCCCCGGGGAACCGCCAGCGGAAACGTCGCCGGTCCCCGGGGGCGCGCCCGCCGCCAGACGAGCCAGAAGTCGTTCGAGGTGACTGCCGTTGAACCGGGATATAACCGGCACCCGGCCGTTGTTGCCGCTGGCGTGATCACCGCCCGGCACCGCGATGTCGCCCTGCTCGTGGCGGGCTGCTACTTCATGGAGACGCTCGACGGGACGAACATTATCGTTCAATGAACAATTGCCGCAGGTCAAGGCTCTGAAACCGGATCGTAGCCACGTCCGACGGCGGCCAATGTCGGCGGCTCCCCTGCGGTGGCCGGTGAAGCGTCCCGCGCCCGCTCGCCGAGCTTCTCAAGCAACAGACTCGACGCAGGCGGATTAGTCCTCGGGGATGGCGCCCAGCCGGTCGAGCAGGCGCTGCCAGCCGGGGTCGAGCGGCTCCCGAACGCTGTCCACGAAACCCAGTTTCCCGGTCAGGCGCAAGTACCCGTTAACGGTCGCCACGGTCCCGTCGGCCTGAGCCGGTCGGCCCGTCTTCGCAGACACGGAGATGAGCAGGTACCGCGACCGCGCATGCTCATCCCGCCCGTCGATCTTCCCGGACAGCCTAAGGACGTGCTCGACGCCGGGTTTCCCCCACCAGGGCGACGGCGAACTGCCCGGCCCCGACCGCTACGATCAGGCTCGGCAGCTACTGATCGACTGCCACCAGCGGCTGTGGAACGCATACTGAGGAGCGACTTTCGCTGCCACACCCCACTCAACTCGGGGAACTGGCACGCGGGCCGAGCGAGACCAGGGTCGACGGTCTTCCCGCGTGGGGGCGGCACGAATGCCACGGGTTCGTAGAGCGGGCGCGGGGCGGTCTCGCCAGCGTAGAGCACGCCCGACGCGCCCTCCTGGACGCGGACTATGATCTGGAATCCGTTGCGGGTACCCGTAACGCGGATCATCGGTGCCGATCCCGGCACCGGCGTCGCGCCGCGCTCAATCGCCCAGCCCTGGTCCGCCATGAGCGCGGCGGCCCGGTCGAGGAATTCCTGGGCGCTGCCTTCGACGGCGCCCAGGAGGAGGTCACTCACCTGGTGCTGGTAACGGAAAGGCTCGTGCCAGTCGGCAATGAAGAAGCCCCGGATAACGATTTCCGGCAACCGCGCTGGAGTGAGCTCGCGGGCCAACTCAAGGATCTGCTCGCGCAGCGACACGGCATCGCGCTCCAACTGCTCCTGCGCCCCTGGTATCTCACTCATTCCCGGCTCCTGTCGCCCGGCAAGCGGGTCTACTCTGCCGAGTGCCCCGATGTGCGAACCCAGGCTCCCGCGAGGGCTACCCTCCTGTCAGCCGCTTGCCTAGCCAAGATTCAACCCCGCGGGTAGCGGCGGCGGCCATGGCGGTCGGGAAGGAGGTGAAGCCGTGCACGGACTCCGGGTACACCCGAAGGTCCACGTCGCCACCGGCCGCTGACAGCCGCGCGGCCATCGCCAGGTTGTCTTCCAGCAGGAAGTCCAAGGCGCCCACGACGAGCAGGGACGGAGGCAGATCACGCAGGTCCCCGTAGAGGGGCGAGATGTCAGGATCGGTGCGGTCTGCAACGTGGCCCGCGTAGGCCTGGATAAAGAACTCCTCGGCGTACAGCCGGCCACCCGGCGACCGGCCGCTGAGGTCATAGGCACCGAACAACAGCGCGGCGCCGACGAAGGAGCCGGCCAGGCCCTGGTCACGGAGCCGCAGCAGGGTCGCCATCGCCAGGTTCGCCCCTGCTGACGATCCGACGATCGCCAGGACCCCGGTCCCGAACAGCCTCCTCGCATGCTCACGGAGCCACAGCGCCGCCGTCTGGCAGTCGTCAGGGGCTGCGGGCCAGGGATGCTCGGGAGCCAGCCGGTAATCGACGCTCACCACGGCCGCGGCGAGGGCGTCGGCCAGGCGGGCGTTGCGGGCATCGCTGCGCGCCGACGGGCCAAGGTAGAAACCCCCGCCGTGGATATTGAGGCAGACAGCCCGGACCTCGCCGCCCGCAGGGACGGTGACCCTTACCGGGACTCGCCGACCGCCAGCCTCAGCCAAGCGCTCGACGGGCGGGCGGCCGGGCGGGGACGAGGAGACAGCCCTCTTACTCCGGGCTTCCCGGAGGCCCTCAGTCGTCGCAGGGCCGGGCCCTGGCACGCCGCCGGCCGCCTGCAGGGAGGCGTTGAACCGTCGGCTCTCCTCGATATAGGCACCGAGCTCATCATCGGCCAGCTGCCGCAGCCCAAGCTCCATCTCGCCTCTCCTGACCAGCTCTCCGTACCCGTCCCGCAGCCGGCCGAGCCGCAGCTCAGCACGCACCCTTCCCGCCAGGCATCCTGCCACGCCTCAGCAAGGCGGGAAAGGCGACCGGTCGGAAAGATCCGCCAAAGGCCCCGACCGCGGCACAAAACCTCAGCGCTACGAGCATCCAAGCCAGTACCGTGCGCACGGCCGGTGTCGGCTCGTGCCTGGCGCCGCGGTAGAGGACGCCGATACGGCGGGCCCCTGTCCCAGATGCCGCGGCGCCAGCCGGTCGGTGGTGGACCGTTAGCGATATCATCGACAGTCCCCCGGCTCGGAAGAGACGGCGGTCCGGTTTATCGGGATATATCCGCCGTCCCGGCGCTGTTAGCGCTGTCGTGATCACCCCGCGGCACCGCGATGTCGCCCTGCTCGTGGCGGGCTGCTACTTCATGGAGATGCTCGACGGTACGATCGTCACCACCGCGTCACCGCAGATCGGGCGGTCGCTGCACGCGCCCGCCGCCGCGGTCGGCCTGGTGGTCACCGCGTACCTGCTGACCCTGGCGGTGCTGATACCGCTGTCGGGCTGGCTAACCCGCCGGTACGGCAACCGGCGGGTCTTCCTGACCGCGATCGCGCTGTTCACCCTGGCCTCGGTGGGCTGCGCGGCCAGCGTGAACCTGGGCATGCTGGTCGCGATGCGGGTGTTGCAGGGGGCCGGCGGGGCGATGATGGTGCCGGTCGGCCGGACCATGGTGCTCTCGCCCGCCGCCAAGGCGGACATCTTGCGGCTGACCTCCTACGTCGTCTGGCCGGGGCTGCTCGCCCCGGTGGTCGCGCCGCTGGCCGGCGGGCTGATCACCACGTACGCGAGCTGGCACTGGATGTTCCTTATCAACGTGCCGCTGGGAGCGGTGGCGTTCGCCGCGGCCTGGCGCCTGGTCACCGCGGCGCCGGTGGTCGCGGCCGCCCCCGCGGCCGACGGCAAGCCGCCCGGCGCCCCGCCGCGGGAAGACGCGCCGCCGGAAGTCCCCGTGCCTGGAGGCTCAGCCCCGCCGCCGCTCGACTGGGCCGGGGTCGTGCTCACCTGCGCGGGCCTGGGCGGGCTGACCTACGCGGCGCACCTGGTCACGCTGCCGGCCGTGCCCGTCGCGCAGGCGGCGGTGTTCGGCGCGGCCGCGCTGGCGCTGCTCGCGGGCGCGGTCGCGCACCTGCGCCGTGCCCCCTACCCGCTGCTCAACCTGCGGACGCTGGCCGTGCGCACCTTCCGGGTGTCGCAGCTCGGCGGCACCATGTACTACTTCGTGGTCGGCGCCATGCCGTTCCTGCTGCCGCTGATGTTCCAGGTGCAGTTCGGCTGGTCGCCGGTGAAGTCAGGGGCGGTCACCGCGTTCGTGTTCGTGGGCAACGTGGGCATCAAGCCGGCCACCACGCCGCTGATCAACCGCTTCGGGTTCCGGCCGCTGCTGATTGCCTCCACCCTGGGCACCACCGTCATCGTCGCCGCGCTCGGCTTCACCACCGCCGCCACCCCGGTCGCGGTCATCGCCGCACTCGCGCTGGCCAGCGGGATCACCCGGTCGACCGGGTTCACCGTGTACACCACGGTCGGGCTGGCGGACATGGTGCCGGAGCTGATGCGCGACGCCAACACCCTCGCGGCCACCTCCCTGCAGCTCGGGGCGGGCCTGGCGGTCGCCGGCGGAGCAGTGGCGCTGCGGATCGGCGAGGTGGCCGCCGGCGGCGGCCAGGCCGCCTACCCGGTCGCCTTCTGCCTGCTGGCGGTGGTCGCGGCGGGCTGCGCGGCCGGGGCACTGCGGATGGACCCCCGGGCGGGCAACGCCGCCCGCCGGCCGCGCACCGCCTGAGCCCGCCGCGCACCGCCTGAGCCGGACCACTGCCTGAGCCAGACCACTGCCTGAGCCAGACCACTGCCTGAGCCGGCCGCGCCCCGCCTGAGCCGCCCCCGGACCTCCCCGCGTCACACCGCCCCCGCCCGCGTCCCCGCTTCGCGTGCGGTCACGCCGGCCGCGCCCGTTCCGCCGGCCCCGTAGTCGCGCTGCTCACCACCCCTGTCCCGGCTGCCACGAGACTTTCTGGCTCATCGGGACTAGTAGCTAGTCCTCCCGGGCTAAACGGCCCCGAAACCCGCCTGCGGCGGTTTAGCCCGCCCCTAGCCTTCCGTGCGTGCTAATCAAGTCGAAGCGGGCGCTTGCGGCGTCCGCGCTGGCCCTCGCGGCCGCAGGCGGCGCGTCCGTTGCCCTGGTCCGCGTCACCGCCGCTCCCGGGACCACCGTGGTCACGCCCGCCGCGCTGCCGTCGGCGGCCGGCCTGCCCGCGACCGCGACCGTGCCCCGCGGCCCGGGCGGCCCGGACGGGAGC